>Ga0213862_10000080_pt1 | contig 36090 bp, 34 predicted proteins | sample PICome_7_FD_160092 | JGI IMG/M metagenome (GOLD analysis project Ga0213862, IMG submission 160092) | Coastal seawater microbial communities near Pivers Island, North Carolina, United States - PICO266 | ecosystem: Environmental > Aquatic > Marine > Coastal | place: USA: North Carolina... | reverse complement strand
TTTTTGAAATTCCAGAATTATTAGCAATATCATCCATGGTAACACTCTTAAAACCTAGGTTCAAAAACATTTCTGATGCGTTAAATAAAATTTTTTCTTTCATAATTAAAGTTATACAAATTTATAAAGGAAACTTTAGAAACAAAAATAGTTTCCTAAGTTTAATCATTTTTTAACATTCTTAACATTTAAACAAATCTTAAATCTTATTTTTGTTAAAATTTATGGAAACTTTGGATTTAACATCATATCAAACGGAGTTTGAAGAATATTTAGACAAGAAAAATTGGATTAGAGAACCTAAGAATCTTTATGAACCAATAGAGTATATTATCCAACTTTCGGGGAAGCGTATTCGCCCAATTTTGACTTTAATGGCAGCTGATATTTTGTCTGGAAACTTTACAAAAGCACTTCCTGCCGCATTAGCAGTTGAAGTTTTTCACAACTTTACGCTTGTACACGATGACATCATGGATGATGCCCCTTTAAGGAGAGGTAAAAAAACTGTTCATGAAAAATGGGACTTAAACAGAGGGATACTCTCAGGAGACGCTATGTTAATTTTAGCTTATCAATATTTTGAAAATTATCCTCCAACGGTTTTTCAAAAACTAGCAATCCTTTTTAGTAAAACTGCCCTAGAAGTTTGCGATGGTCAACAGTTAGATATAGACTTTGAAACTAGAAAAGAAGTTACAATTAATGAATACTTAAACATGATACGCTTAAAAACCTCTGTCTTAGTTGCTGCTGCATTAAAAATGGGGGCCATAGTAGCAGAGTCATCAGAAAAAAATGCGGATCTATTATATGAATATGGTTTAAATTTAGGACTCGCTTTTCAACTACAGGACGATTATCTCGACACATTTGGTGAGCCTGAGACGTTTGGAAAACAAGTGGGGGGTGATATTATTGAAAACAAAAAAACATTTCTGTACATCAAGGCTATGGAGTTGTCAAGCCCTGAGGATAAGAAAAAATTAGAATTTTTCTACAAACAAAAACTAGAAGACAATTCTATTAAAATTTATGAAGTAAAAAGAATTTTTGAAAGATGTGATATTCCTCTATTAATTCAAAAATTAATTGAAGATTATACTACATCTTCATTTAATTTGTTAGAAAAAATGAGCATCAGTGAATCCAATAAAGAAAAGCTCATTTCATTTGGAGCTTTTTTAATGGGTAGAAATAAATAAAATTTATTTTTTGGTGTTATAAAATTGCAAAAAAGTATTACATTTGCCGTCCATATTTATGGACCCATAGCTCAGTTGGTTAGAGCACCTGACTCATAATCAGGGGGTCGAAGGTTCGAGCCCTTCTGGGTCCACATTAAAAAAAAATTTTTTATATTTACCATTATTAATTCTAAACCCTAATTTAGATAAAAATGAGAAAAATAGTAACTATAATACTATTACTTCTATTCCCCCTTATAACAATGGCGCAAGGACCACCACCACCACCGCCACCACCACCTGGTTTACCAATTGATAGTGGAATTGTTTATTTATTGTTGCTTGGTGTAGCTTATGGAATAAGAAAAGTTAAAGACTAGTTTTGTAAATTATGAAGCCTAGCTACATATTTACCTATGACATCAAATTCTAGATTAACAACAGAACCTTGTTCTAGTTTACAAAAGTTAGTATTTTCAAAAGTATATGGGATAATTGCTACACTAAATTGATTTGATTTGGATCCTACCACAGTAAGACTTACTCCGTTAACAGTTATAGAACCTTTCTCAATAGTAATATTATTGGCATTAGAATCGTAAGAAAAAGTAAAAATCCAACTTCCATCATTTTCAATAATTTCAGTACACACAGCGATTTGATCTACATGCCCCTGAACAATATGACCATCTAATCTGTCTCCTAATTTCATGGCCCTTTCAATATTTACCTCCTCGTTTACAGACAGCTTATCAAGATTTGTTTTATCTAGAGTTTCTTTTATTGCGGTCACAACATAGTTATCATCAAAAATTTCCACAACTGTTAAGCAAACGCCGTTGTGCGCAACACTTTGATCAATTTTTAACTCATTAGTAATAGTTGTTTGAATCGTAAAATGAGTATTCCCTTGATCTTTTTTAATCTTTTTAACACGACCTAATGTCTCTATAATTCCGGTAAACATGAATATAAATTTAGTTACTTTTGTACTAAACAAAAATAGACATATTAAGCTTTAGAAATGAATAAAAAAGATAAAATAGTAGTTGGCATATCTTTAGGTGATGTAAATGGTGTTGGTATTGAAGTTATATTAAAAACATTTGAAGATAAGAGAATGTTAGAATTTTGCACGCCTGTTTTATTCGGTTCTAAAAAAATAATTTCTGTACACAAAAAAATATTGAACATAGAAACAACTGTTCATGAAATTCATTCAATTGATCAACTAATTCATGGAAAAATAAATATTTTAACTATTTGGAAAGAAGATGTAGCAATTGAAATTGGAAGTGCTACAAAAACTGGAGGTCTATATGCATATAAATCATTAAACCAAGCCACTCAATCATTAAAAAACGAAAAGATTGATGTATTAATAACTGCACCAATTAATAAAGAAACTATCCAATCTGATGAATTTAATTTTTCTGGCCACACTGAATTCTTGGAACATAATTTGGAAGGAGAAAGCTTAATGATACTCATGAATGACTTTTTAAGAATTGGTCTCATTACTGGACATATCCCTATTTCTAAAATTGCTGATACTATTACTCCTGAACTTATAGAACGTAAAGTTAAAATACTTAATCAATCCTTAAAAAAAGATTTTAACATTAATAAGCCAAAAATAGCAGTCCTTGGGTTAAATCCTCATTCTGGAGATAATGGAGTAATAGGTAAGGAAGAAAATGATTTAATAAAGCCTACTATTAAATCTATAAATGAAAATGGAATACTAGTTTTTGGACCCTATGCTGCTGATGGTTTTTTTGGATCCGAAACTTACAAGCAATTTGATGGGGTATTAGCAATGTATCATGATCAAGGCTTAGCTCCTTTTAAAGCACTAACTTTTGGAAATGGAGTAAATTTTACTGCCGGATTGAGTCATGTAAGAACATCTCCAGACCATGGAACTGCATTTGACATATCAGGTAAAGGTGTTGCTAACTCAGATTCATTCAAAGAAGCTGTTTTTACAGGCATTAAAATATTCAAAAACAGAAAAGAGCATAAAGAACTCACACAAAATGTTTTAAAGCTAAAAAAACAGTCTAGAAATTGATAAAAAAACAATAGTTAATTAAAACATTTTCATATCTTTGCACGCTCAAATTCATTAGTTGATAATGTCAAACTTGAAACAATATATTATTCCTTTTATAGGATTAAAGCAAGGAAAGCATTTATTTAATTATGAAATTGATAACACGTTCTTTGAAGCTTTTGGCTTTAATGAGTTTAATAATAGTAGTTTACAAGTAGCTTTAGTTTTTGAAAAAAAAACAACTTTTTTTGAATTAAATTTTGAAGTAAGTGGAACTGTAAATGTTGATTGTGATACCTCTTTAGAACCATTCAATCAAAAAATCAATGGAAATTTACCTTTGGTTATTAAGTTTGGACAGGAATATAATGACGATAATGATGAAATGATTATTATTCCTCATGAATATTATGAATTAGATGTAAGTCAATTTATCTATGAATTAATAATACTTTCTGTACCAACAAAAAAAGTTCATCCTAAAGTACTAGATGGTACTATGAACTCTGAAGCTTTAAATAAATTAAGAGAATTAGAAATTAAAAAAAATAAATCTTCATCAAATGAAGATGTTACAGATCCTAGATGGGATAAATTAAAAAGTTTAATCACAGAAAAAAAGACATAAAATGGCACATCCTAAAAGAAAAATATCTAAAACAAGAAGAGATAAAAGGAGAACACATTATAAAGCTGCTGACCAACAAATAGCTACAGATCCAACAACTGGAGAGGCTCATTTATACCATAGAGCTCACTGGCATGAAGGAAAACTATACTATAGAGGTCAAATAGTATTAGAATCTACTGCTGCAGAAGCATAGTTTTTTATTAAAAAACACAAAAAAAGCCCTCTTTTTGAGGGTTTTTTTATGTTTTTTGCCAAAAAATCGCCTTTTTGAGGTGTTTTATTAAAAAAAACTAAAATAATTTTTACTACTTTAGTCAGCCGATTAGAGGAAGGTCATAAAATTAAAAATCCTCCTTATAATAAGTTATAATATGTCTAGAATAACTGCAGCTATAACAGCAGTTGGGAAGTATCTTCCTGATTACGTTTTAACCAATAAAGAGCTGGAAACTCTTGTTGAAACAAATGATGACTGGATTACTACAAGAACAGGAATCAAAGAAAGAAGAATTTTAAAAGAGCCAAATCAAGGTACCTCCTACATGGCCATAAGAGCAGCTCAAGACTTATTAAGTAAATCAAAAATTAATCCAGAAGATATAGACATGGTCATAGTTGCTTCCGCAACTCCTGACTTACCAGTAGCCTCAACAGCAGTTTATACTGCAACAGAAATTGGAGCTACAAATGCTTTTGCATACGATCTTCAAGCAGCTTGCTCTAGCTTTCTATATTGTATGTCTACAGCAGCCTCCTACATAGAATCCGGTAGATATAAAAAAGTTTTACTTATTGGAGCTGATAAGATGTCCTCTATTATTGACTATTCAGACAGGGCTACATGTATTATTTTTGGCGACGGGGCTGGTGCAGTTCTTTTTGAACCAAATTCAGACGGGTTAGGGCTTCAGGATGAGTACCTAAGAAGTGACGGTTCTGGGAGAGAATTTCTCAAAATTGAAGCAGGTGGCTCTATACTTCCTCCCTCAGAGAGTACCTTAAAAAATGGGCAACATTTTGTTCATCAAGAGGGTAAAACAGTCTTTAAATTTGCTGTATCTAATATGGCAGATGTAGCTGAGAAAATGTTAGTAAGAAACAGCCTTTCTAATGATGATATTAATTGGCTAGTTCCCCATCAAGCAAACAAAAGAATTATTGAAGCTACAGCAAAAAGAGTAAATTTAGAAAGTTCAAAAGTAATGATGAATATTCACAAATACGGAAACACTACTTCTGCTACTCTACCGCTATTACTAGCAGATTATGAAAATCAATTAAAAAAAGGAGATAATTTAATATTTGCCGCATTTGGTGGAGGCTTCACTTGGGGAGCTATTTACTTAAAATGGGCTTATAATTCATAAAATAAAAAATTAAAACTAAGTATAATGGATATTAAAGAAATTCAAAGTCTTATCAAATTTGTTGCAAAATCAGGCGCTAATGAAGTTAAGTTAGAAATGGAAGATATAAAAATCACCATTAAAACTGGATCTGAGAGAACTGAAGTTACCTATACCCAGCCAGCTCCAATCATGGCAGCTCCTCAGGTTATTCAAGCTACTACTCCGCAAGTGGTAACTGAAACACCTGTAACTCCAGCTCCAGAAAGCAAAAATGATGACTCTAAGTATGTAACTATAAAGTCTCCAATTATTGGAACACTTTATAGAAAACCCGCTCCAGACAAACCTTTATTTGTTGAAGTTGGTAGTACCATAAATGTTGGAGACACAGTTTGTATTATAGAAGCAATGAAACTCTTCAATGAAATTGAATCTGAAGTGTCTGGAACTATCGTAAAAGTTCTTATAGACGACTCATCTCCTGTAGAGTTTGACCAACCTTTATTTTTGGTAGATCCTTCTTAATTTTTTAGTTAATAGATATACTACCATCTTTTAACATTAAGAATAAAATAATACAATTATGTTTAAAAAAATATTGATTGCAAATAGAGGAGAAATTGCTTTAAGAGTAATTAGAACCTGTAAAGAAATGGGGATAAAAAGTGTAGCTGTTTATTCTACAGCAGATGCTGAAAGTTTACATGTTAAGTTTGCAGATGAAGCTGTATGTATCGGACCTGCACCTAGCGTTGATTCCTATTTAAAAATGTCTAATATCATTGCAGCAGCAGAAATTACAAATGCAGATGCTATTCACCCAGGTTATGGATTTTTATCTGAAAATGCAAAATTCTCCAAATTATGCGAAGAACATGATATTAAATTTATTGGGGCTACTGGAGAAATGATTGATCAAATGGGAGATAAAGCCTCTGCAAAATCTACTATGATTTCAGCAGGTGTTCCTTGTATACCTGGTTCTGAGGGAATCATAAAAGATTTTAAAGAATGTGAAAAATTAGCCAAAGAAGCTGGATATCCAGTCATGTTAAAAGCTACTGCTGGAGGTGGAGGAAAAGGAATGAGAGCCGTATGGAACGCCTCAGAACTTCAAGACTCATGGGATTCTGCTAGACAAGAAGCTAAGGCCTCTTTTGGAAATGATGCCATGTATTTAGAAAAGTTAATTGAAGAACCTAGACATATCGAAATTCAAATTATAGGGGATTCTTTTGGCAACGCCTGTCATTTATCTGAAAGAGATTGCTCTGTTCAAAGACGTCATCAGAAACTAACAGAAGAAACGCCTTCTCCGTTTATGACGGATGAGTTAAGAGATAAGATGGGGGAAGCAGCTGTAAAAGCAGCAGAATATATTAAATACGAAGGTGCCGGAACAGTAGAATTTTTAGTCGACAAACATAGAAACTTCTACTTTATGGAAATGAATACTCGTATACAAGTAGAACACCCTATTACAGAAGAGGTTATAAATTACGACTTAATTAGAGAGCAAATATTAGTTGCAGCCGGAGTTCCTATTTCTGGGAAAAACCATCTGCCAAAATTACATTCTATAGAATGTAGAATAAATGCAGAAGATCCCTACAATAATTTTAGACCTTCACCAGGAAAAATAACAACATTTCATGCTCCAGGTGGCCATGGAATACGTTTAGATACCCACGTATATTCTGGATATATGATTCCACCTAATTATGATTCAATGATTGCAAAACTAATTGCTACGGCACAAACTAGAGAAGAAGCAATTAATAAGATGAAAAGAGCTCTAGATGAGTTTATTATAGAGGGTGTTAAAACAACCATTCCTTTTCACAGACAATTAATGGATCATCCTGATTATATAGTTGGGAACTATACCACTAAATTTATGGAAGATTTTGAAATGAAATCAAAATAATATTTTTTACTTACAAAATAGTAACAAAAGGGAGGATATAGTTATATTCTCCCTTTTTTATATATTTGAACATTGCATTAATAAATTAATACAAAACTATGGCTAGTAAAATCAAAATTGATGGGATTGATAAAATTATAATTAAAAGGTTAGTTGAAGATGCTAGAACACCCATTTTATCTATAGCTCGAGAAGTTGGCATATCTGGAGCAGCAATTCATCAACGCTTACGAAAACTAGAAAGCTCTGATTTAATGGCTGGTTCAAAATTAATTTTAAACCCCAAGGCATTAGGGTATACAACTACTGCATTTGTGGGTATTTTTTTAGACTCAGCTGCAATGTACTCTTCAGCTATAAAAAAATTGAAACAAATACCTGAAGTTGTAGAAAGCCACTACACAACTGGTAATTGGGCAATTTTAATAAAGATTTTGAGTAAAAACAATGAAGATCTTATGTATTTATTAAACAATGATATACAACGAATAAAAGGGGTCTCCAGAACAGAAACATTTATCTCATTAGATCAACAAATAAATAGACAAATAATACTTTAATATAAAAGGTTAATTAATTTTATAGTAAAATTAAATGCAAGAATTAATTGCTTTAAGAAATTAATTTTTTTATGTTTGACTTTAACTTAAAAAACAATAACCATGAAAAAAAAAGTATTTAGTTCACTTATTGCATTATTTAGCATCAATATTTTACTGGCTCAAATAGTTGTATTTACTCCTGTAAAAGTTGAGCAAGGAGATGTTGAGCAATTTTTAAATGTAGAAATGAATTATAGTAAGCAAATTGCACAAGATGCCGTAAACAATGGAAACCTTTTAGGCTGGGCTTTATTACAAAACACAAATCCTGGGCCAGATGATTATAATTACATGTGGGTAAACGCTTATCCAGATATCAATACTGCTGCAAATAACAACATGTGGTGGAATAATTCTGAAAAAGTAGTAGGAATTAAGCCTGATGTATTATTTAGTGATAATTCAAAGTATAAAATTGACAGAAGTTATACCTATCAAATGAAATTGACAATTCCTAATGTTGCTCCTGCCGGATACGTTCTTTTAAATTTTACATCACCTGACGATGTAGATGCAGTTGCAGCGAGCGCTGAAAAATATGTACTTCCACATTTTAAGAAAAATATGGGTGATCATGGAATGGTAGGATGGGGAATGGCAACTAAAATAACCCCCCAAGGAAAAGACTATTCATCGGTTATGTTTTATGATTCGTATGATACTTTAGCAAATGCCATGAGACATCTTGCAGGAGAGGGTGTAATGAAAGGATTACCTTTTGATAAAATAGAAAAAGCTGTGTGGGAAATGAGACCTTTAATGAAAGTTATTGCCGGTACAGAAGCAAAACAATAAAACATATTTAAATGTAAAAAAGCCAAGACATATGTCTTGGCTTTTTTTGTACAGAAGGCGGGACTTGAACCCGCACGGGCATTACTGCCCATTGGATTTTAAGTCCAACGTGTCTACCAATTCCACCACTTCTGCATTGGTATTATTTAAAGAATAGAGCGAAAGACGGGATTTGAACCCGCGACCCTCACCTTGGCAAGGTGATGCTCTACCCCTGAGCTACTTTCGCGTAGTCGTATTTTAATGAACAACCATTTATTAGAATGGGATGCAAATTTAAAACAAAAAAGGAAACTACAAAGACTTTTAAAAATTATTTTAATTTTATTTTAACTGAATATTTAGTAAAACCTATGGAATTTCAATTATTATGAAATATCTTTGCAATCGATTTATTTTCTAATGAATTTAACAACGGCTATCGATACTAAAATAACCTTTAGAAGAGTCATTTCAGACTTCAAACAACTCGCTAAGGTAGGCTTGTCTCTTAGTGTGGTTTTTTCTTCTATTGCAGGTTATCTTTTAGCTGTAGACATCATAAATTATCAAACACTCTTTTTATTAGGTTTAGGAGGATTTTTAATGGTAGCAGCCTCCAATGCATTTAATCAAGTTATTGAAAAAGACACCGATTCTTTGATGAAAAGAACTATGAATAGACCTCTTCCAACAGGAAGAATGTCTAAAACTACGGCACTAATTTTTGCCATTATTTTTACCATTGTTGGACTAGGTATATTGTATGGTATTAATCCAAAAAGTGCCCTTTTTGGAGCTATCTCTATATTTTTGTACACTTGTGCCTACACTCCCTTAAAGCCAGTATCGCCATTAGCTGTATTTGTTGGAGCAATTCCTGGAGCCATCCCATTTATGTTAGGTTGGGTAGCGGCTACAAATCAATTTGGAATAGAAGCTGGATTTTTATTTATGATTCAGTTCTTTTGGCAATTTCCTCACTTTTGGTCTATTGGATGGTTACAATTTGAAGAATACAAAAAAGCGGGCTTCATTATGCTTCCTATGGATAAGAAAGATCAATCTGCAACCAAACAAATTATTTTTTATACAGTAATTATGATATTGGTTTCCATTTCACCAGTACTTAAATTAACTGGAGCATTTTATATTCATCCAATTACAGCAATAACAATAGCTCTATTCGGATTATCGATGTTGTATTACGGAGTTTTGTTGCATAAAAAACAAACCGATGTGGAAGCAAGAAAACTAATGCTTTCAAGTGTCATATATATAACGGCAATTCAAATCATATATGTGATCGATAAATTTCTACACTAAACATGAATATTAGCGAAAAAGACTTAGAGAAAGAGTTAACAGTTGGAAGAAAAAAATCTGCAAAACCGATGTTGTGGGTTTCTATGATTAGTATGGTCATGTTTTTTGCAGGGCTAACAAGTGCCTATGTAATTAGTATGAGAAGAGATGATTGGGTAACTTTTGACTTACCTGATGCTTTTTATATGAGTACCATACTCATTATCTTGAGCAGTATTACCATTAGTATGTCTCAACGTTTTATCAAAAAAGGTAAAAGAGAACTATCTATTGTGTTATTAATAATCACTTTTGTACTAGGAATTGCATTTGTTTGGCAACAGTATGCTGGTTTTGAAGATTTGAGAAATTCGGGATTATTTTTTACTGGACCTACAAGTACAGTTTCAACATCTTTTATTATAGGTATCACCTTAATGCATGCATTTCACGTATTTGCTGGTATTATCGTACTACTTGTGGTAATTTATAATCATTTTAAATATAAATACACATCTGATGATCTACTAGGCTTTGAACTAGGGGCAATCTTCTGGCATTTTGTGGATGTTTTATGGATTTATTTATTTTTCTTTTTCTATTTTATTAGATGATGAAAATTGATTAATTTTGGCAAAAAATTTAAAGAATTTTATATAGAAATTTATGGAAGCAAACATTGCTGTACCTAACGATAATAAGCCTACTTGGGGAGGTGGAGGAGTAAAACCCTTTGGAGCCAGTTATGGAAAAATGATGATGTGGTTTTTTATCGTATCTGATGCACTAACATTTTCTGCTTTTCTAGCAGCTTACGGTCTAACACGATTTAAATTTATTGATTCTTGGCCAATCGCTGATGAAGTATTTACCCACGTACCTTTTGTACATGGTGAATTTCCAATGATTTATGTAGCTTTTATGACTTTTGTCTTGATTGCTTCTTCAGTAACCATGGTTCTTGCAGTAGATGCTGGACATCAAATGAATAAGAAAAAAGTGACGATCTATATGTTGCTAACTATCATTGGCGGTATCATTTTTGTGGGCTCACAAGCTTGGGAGTGGAATACTTTTATCAATGGAACGTATGGAGCTGTAAAAACTACAGATGGTAAAATTTTACAATTTGTAGATACCAATGGAAAACAAATTGCTTTAGCTGACTTTGTTATTGGTGAAAGAGGAAATGCCAGAGTACAACATACAAAAGGAAATGGCTTATGGTTTGAAGATGAAGGAACAATTTCACAATATTCTATTGCTCAAATTATTAGCTCTTATGAAGCAAATCCTGATGTTCAAATAAGAACAGAATTAATTGATTTAGATAAAAAACAAAAAACTATTCTCAGTAGAGAAAAAGGAGCTGAAGAACTAGCTAAAACTAGATTAATTGTAGAAGGAGCTAACCTAGAGGTTAACGAGTATGGAAATACGATTTTTGCAGATTTCTTTTTCTTCATCACTGGTTTTCACGGTTTTCACGTATTTTCAGGAATTATCTTTAACATTATTGTTTTCTTTAATGTAATTTTAGGAACTTATGAAAAAAGAGGTCATTACGAAATGGTTGAAAAAGTTGGTTTGTATTGGCACTTTGTAGATTTAGTTTGGGTATTTGTATTTACATTTTTCTATCTAGTTTAATTTTTAATAATAGTATACATGGCACACGCACAATCTCATACAAAAAGAATTTGGAACGTATTCTGGATACTTTCAGCAATTACAATTGTAGAAGTTATATTAGGGATCTACAAACCAGATGTTCTTCACTTAACAAGTTTTCTTGGCACAAGCCCTTTAAACTGGATATTCATCATTTTAACCTTAGCCAAAGCTTACGGGATAACATGGTCATTCATGCATATGGAAGGTGAAAAAACATGGTTCAGAAGAGCTGTTGTTTGGACAGCGGTCTTTTTAATTATTTATCTGGTTACGCTCCTATTAATTGAGGGAGATTATTTATACAGTACACTAGCGCCCCTAGTGCGTTGGTAACAACATATAATCAAGGTGGTTTTTAACCGCCTTTTTTTATCACTAATTATGAAAATTACAAAAAAACGATTTGTACTCATAGCATTGTTTGTGTTTCCTTTGCTGTTTTTTTTAATTCTTTCTACAGGAATTAATAACTTTAAAAAATTACCTACGCTAACAAGTGCTGTTTCTTTTCATGTTCTTGAAGATTCTATTTCTCTTACTGACCACGTTACTGTTTTATGCTTTTTAGGAAATGATGTAGCCACAAAAAAGGGAGGTTTCTTTAATTTGAATCAAAAAATTTACAAAGAATTTTACGGATATAGACCTTTTCAAATTATTGCTGTATACCCAAAATCATCTGAAAATGATGTTGACAAATTAAAATCTGATTTAAGTGCTTTCACAGACATGTCTAAATGGAACTTCATTTCTATGAATAGAGATACCATTTTAACACTGTATAAGAATTTGAAAACCAACAAAATGTTAGATTCTTCATTATATTCTAACCAAGTTTATCTTTTAGACAAAGAACTTAATCTAAGAGGAAGAGACAACGATGGTGAAGAAAAAAATGAAATAATGTATGGTTATAACATTGAATCTGTTGCTGAATTGAATAACAAGATGGAAGATGATATAAAAGTTTTGCTATATGAATATAGAGCTGCTTTTAAAAATAAAAATAAAGCGGATAGAAAAAACTAGTTATATGAGCAAGAAAAATTCATATATAGGCATCTCTTTTATCATTCTAATATTTGGTATTTATGTGGTAAGAAATCTTGATGACAGAATCTCAAATGAAACTATAATAGATACTAATAGACTTAATAAAACACAAAAAAACAATACAGATAAAGAAAGCCAGCTATTTGTTTACAACAAAGTTCCTCCGTTTGAGTTTATAAACCAATACGGTAAAACTATTACTAATGAGAACTATCTTGGAAAGGTGTATGTTGTAGAGTTTTTCTTTAGCACATGCCCTACTATTTGCCCCATCATGAATGAGCAAATGTTATTAATTCAACAAGAGTTTGCTGAAAATTCAAATGTTGGGATTGCCTCAATATCTATTACCCCAAAAATTGATACGCAAGAGGTTCTAAAAAATTATGCGGTTACTAACGGTATTACCCACAAAAACTGGCATCTTTTAACTGGAAAATCTGAAGAAACAGTTTTCAGCTTATCTAACAATGGGTTCAAATTATATGCTGGAATAGACGAAAACATTGAGCACGGTGGTTTTGAACATTCTGGATTATTTGCTCTAGTTGATAAAAAAGGAGTGATTAGGTCACGAAAAGATTCACAAGGAAACCCAATACTTTATTACAGAGCTATTGAAGAAAATGGGTTCCCAAATCAAATAAATGAATTAAAAGAAGATATTAAAATACTACTAGATGAATACTAACGAATCAACAGAAAAAAATTATAAGAGAGGAATTACAATTCTTTCAATTGTTATTCCAGTAGCTGTAGCTGCTTTATTTGGTATAAATTTGAGAGAACTTGGCTTTGATGTAGAACCTCTTAGTTTTTTACCTCCTATTTATGCTACTATAAATGGAATCACTGCTATTTTGCTAGTTTCTGCTGTAATAGCTATTAAAAAAGGGCAAAAGAATCTTCATGAACAATTAAATACCCTTGCCATACTATGTTCTGTATTATTTCTTGTCATGTACGTTGCTTACCATATGACGTCAGATTCTACTACTTTTGGTGGTGAAGGAATCATCAAATATTTTTATTACTTTATTTTAATTACTCACATTGTTTTATCAGTTGTTGTAATTCCTTTTGTACTAGTTACATTGATGAGAGCAAAATTTGGAAAATTTGCTGAGCATAAAAAAATTGCTAAAATCACCTTTCCACTTTGGCTATATGTTGCTGTAACAGGGGTCATTGTTTACTTAATGATATCTCCATACTATGCTTAATCATTTTAAATGTCTACTAGTATTTATTTTTATATTTTTAAATACATCTACTTCATTCTCTCAGTGTGCAATGTGTAAAGCTGTTGTTGAAACTGGAGACGTTACAATGGCAGAAGGTATTAATAACGGCATTACTTATTTAATGGTGTTTCCGTACCTACTAATTGGTGTGTTGTTCTACTTTATCTATCGATATAAAAAAGGCGTTAAAAATTAACATTTCAATAAGAGCCGTTACGTGTAACATATTCTAATTTTGGTCGTCTTATGGGAAGCGATTTAAGTCTAGATAATGATTGACATCAAAAATGTTCTAGAAATTCAACATATAAAACACCTCAAATGAAAATAAAATTTTTACTAATTGCATCAATTTTTATGATTTCTAGTGGTTATTCACAAGAAAAGTGGTCATTAAAAAAGTGTGTAGATTACGCACTAGAAAATAACATTTCAATCAAACAAAGTGCGCTTAGTATTTCTCTTTCAGAGAGAGATGTTGCCATTACTCAAGGTAATTTTCTGCCAACCATTGGAGCAAGTTCTAGTGGAGGAATTAATTCTGGGCTATCACCAGACCAAACAGGAGTATTAAAGAATACGACCAATTTTAATGGACGGTTTAACCTAGGAGTAAACGGTACTATATTTAATGGGTTTAGAAATTTAAATTCATACAAACAAGCTCAACTAGGAATTGAATCCAGTAAACTAGATCTAGAAAAAGCACAAAATGACGTTTCTCTATTTGTTGTTAATGGGTATTTAAATATTCTTTTTGCAAAAGAAAATTTATCTGTAGCAAAGGTTCAATCAGAAATTAGTAAAAAACAAGTTGAAGCAGCTAGCCAAAGATTTGAGGCAGGCATTATACCCAGAGGAGATCTTTTAAATGCTCAGTCTACTGCGGCGAATGATCAACAAAACGTAATTGCTCGTGAAAATACACTAACCTTAGCATTACTTAATTTAGCTCAATTGTTGCAAATATCTTCTGCAGGTTTTGATATAGAAAATATGAATGTAAATTCACCCTCTGGTCTTCTATTGTATGAATCATCAGACGTTGTTTATGAGAAAGCATTAACTACTCAACCTCAAATTAAAAATGCAGAACTAGGTATTCAAAATGCAGATTTAAATATAGAATTATCTAAAGGAGCTTTTTTACCTAGTCTGAATTATAGTGTTAGCGGCGGAACCTCCTACTTTAACCAGATGAATAATTTATTTCCTGGTCAAAAAAATGAATACTTTTTCAAACAAGTACTTAAAGATAGAGTTACCTACGGTGTATCTTTGTCACTAAATATCCCGATTTTTAACAGACTTCAAACAAAAAATAATGTTGCAAAATCTTATATTAATAGAGAATTGTCTCTGTTAAACCTAGACAATCAAAAGCTTCAACTACAACAAACTATTGAGCAAGCATTTGCAGACGCTAAAGCTGCCTCAAAAACTTTTGAAGCAGCAACCATTTCATTAAAATCACAAAGGGAAGCTTTTAAAAATGCACAAGAGAGTTATAATTTAGGAGCTACTACTTTGTTTGACTTTGATTTGGTAAGAAATAGATTGGTAAGTGCTGAATCTGCATTAATTAGAGCCAAATATGATTTTGTATTTAAAACAAAGGTGCTTCAGTTTTATTATGGAAATTTAAATCTAGATTAAACAACTATATAGTAGATGAAACGGCAACTTTTGGTTGCCGTTTTTTTATACTTTATCTTTACACAAAAAGTTTTTGAGCACGATATTACACATAGAAACGTCTACTAAAAATTGTTCTGTTAGCATTGCAAATTGTGGTGAGCTAATTAGTTTAAAGGAAATTAATACTGGAGATTATTCTCATGCAGAAATGCTTCACCCATTAATAAACGAAGCTTTATTAGAGAGCAAACTAACCATTAAAGAAATTGAAGCTATTGCTGTAGGCAAAGGCCCGGGATCTTACACTGGATTACGTATTGGTGTTTCTGCAGCAAAAGGATTGTGTTTTGCTAACGACATTCCTTTAATTTCAATTAATTCTTTGGAAATTTTAGCACAAACCGTGAATATAGATAGTGGTCTTATTATCCCTATGATAGACGCAAGAAGAATGGAAGTTTACGCTGCCATTTATGACAACAACCACAACGCTGTCAGGGAAACAAAAGCAGAAATAATTGATTCACATTCTTTTTTAGCTGAATTACAAAACCAAAAAGTTTATTTTTTAGGCGATGGTGCAAAAAAATGTAAAGAAACTATTCTTCATAATAATGCCGTTTTTATAGAAAATGCGTTTCCTTCAGCTAAAGAAATGGCTACTATTTCTTTCCATAAATTTAAGAATAAAACTATTGAAGATGTTGCGTACTTTGAACCTTTTTATTTGAAAGACTTTATTGCTACTCAAGAAAAAAAGAAAATTTAATTACCCTATCCCCTGTGTTATCTCAATGTTACCCTATTTTTAATAGAGTTTTAATAAATATAAAGTATTGGATTTAGTTTTTCAAATTCCTTAACCATTACTTTAATTTTTAAAAACTTTTTGTTCATAAACTTTCTAGATATTTGAACAATCTTAAAGATTAATTAAAATCATAATTATTAGTTTTTGTCAATTAGTAGTATTGATTTAAAACTGCCTTTGGCCAAGGCAGTTTTTTTAATAATTACGAAACATTAAATTAACATTAGTGTTGGTTATTTGCAGCGACAAAAACTAATACATAACATGAAATTTAATTATCTGGTCATTTGTGCAACCCTATTTTTTTGCTCAAACCTAAGCTCTCAGGAAACAAGTGCTCCAAAATTTGGTAAAGGTCTTTTTAATTTAATTGGTAAAGACAGTTCATTCTCCATGAACGTAAGTGCTAGAATGCAAATGTTGGGAACATCAAATTGGGATGTTAATAATGGTTTATCCAATCCAACTTCTAATCTATTAGTTAGAAGAGCACGTTTAAAATTTAGTGGTTTTGCGTATTCTCCAAAATTAAAATATAAACTAGAATTAGGGCTTTCTAATAGAGATATTGGAAAAGCTTCCTTATTTACTAATGAAGCCCCAAAATATATTTTAGATGCTGTAGTAAAATGGAATTTTTCTGGAAATTTTGTGCTTTGGTTTGGCCAGACGAAATTACCTGGAAATAGAGAACGTGTTATTTCTTCGGGAGACTTACAACAAGTAGATCGTTCTTTGTTAAATAGTAGATTTAACATAGACCGTGACATGGGATTCCAATTAAGACATCACTTTAATCTTACAGATACGTTTATTGTAAAAGAAATGTTTGCAGTATCTCAGGGTGAAGGTAGAAATATCACTACTGGAAATTTAGGAGGTCATCAATACACTTCTAGGGTTGAATTGTTGCCTTTTGGAAAATTTGCTGGTAAAGGTGACTACAGAGGAAGCGACTTAAAGTTTGAACCAACCCCTAAGTTAGCTTTGGGTTTTACTTATGATTTTAATAATGATGCTGTAAAAAACAGAAGTAATCAAGGTTCTTATATGACAAACGATACTGGTTTTTATTCAACAAATATTTCGACAGTTTTTGTAGATGCTATGTATAAGCACAAAGGGTTTTCTCTAATGGCTGAATATGCGTACAGAGATGCAGAAGACGCTTTTGCAAAAAATTCTGATGGAACTTTAACAGGTGATGAAGTTCAGGTTGGTAACGCATTAAACTTACAAACAGGATATTTACTGTCTAAAACTTTGGAGATTTCTGGAAGGTACACCAACATAGATTGGGATAGTGACATCACTGGTAAAGGTGCAGAAAATCAATACACTCTTGGTTTGTCTAAATATATTGTTGGGCATAAATTAAAAGTTCAAACAGATGTAAGCTATTTAGACTTGGCCTCAAAAACAAATCAATTCATGTATAGACTTCAAGTCGATATTCATTTTTAATAACATAACATAATGGTAACATTCACCTCTGAAAGTCACCGTAAATTCGTAATAAAATAAAAAAAAGAACATGGGAGATCCATATATTTTAATGTTAATTGCCTTAGCGATCTTAGCTACGGTAGATTTAGTAGTAGGAGTTAGTAACGATGCTGTAAATTTTTTAAACTCAGCGATAGGCTCAAAAGCAATAGCCATAAGAAACATCATGATTATTGCAAGTATTGGAGTATTCTTTGGTGCTATTACCTCAAGTGGTATGATGGAAGTAGCACGTAAAGGGATCTTTAACCCTGGAATGTTCATGTTTCAAGACATTATGTTCATTTTTATGGCAGTTATGATTACTGACATTTTGTTATTAGATGTGTTTAATACCCTTGGTATGCCAACCTCTACAACTGTATCTATTGTGTTTGAATTATTAGGAGCTGCTGTAGCCATTTCATTAATAAAAATTTCACAAAATGATGCAGAATCCATTAGTGCTATCTGGAATTATATTAATTATGAAAAAGCCTCTTTAATTATTTTTGGAATTCTATTATCAGTAGTCGTCGCATTTTCTGTGGGTGCTATTGTTCAATTTGTTTCCAGACTTATCTACTCTTTTAACTTTGAAAAAAGACCAAGTTATATCAACGCATTGTTTGGAGGATTTGCAATTACTGCAATCACTTATTTCATTATTATTAAAGGAATGAAAGGGACTCCTTACTACAAAGACGTTAAGTTTTTAATTGAAGACAATACCTTAACTATTATTGCAGGAAGTTTTTTATTCTGGACACTAATTTCTCAAGTATTTATCAAGTTATTTAATTTAAATGTATTAAAACTAATTATTGGAATTGGTACCTTTTCATTGGCCATGGCTTTTTCTGGTAATGACTTAGTAAACTTTATTGGTGTACCAATTGCTGCATGGAATTCTTACGAAGCTTGGAGTGTTTCTGGTGTAGAAGCAAATGCTTTTTCTATGGAAATCTTAGCTAAAAAAGTACCCTCTAATGTATGGTTGCTTTTAATCGCTGGAGGTATTATGGTAGTAACCTTATGGACCTCAAGTAAAGCGCGAAATGTAATTAAAACAGGAATTGATTTATCTCGTCAGGGTGAAGGTCACGAAAAGTTTCAACCAAATCCATTATCAAGACTAGTGGTTAGAGCATCTATGGGAATTAATTCAGGGATCACTTATATATTCCCTGCTAAAACAATTGCATTTGTAGATTCTAAGTTCCAAAAACCAGTTATTGAATTACCAAAAGATAAAACCTATGAGTTACCAGCATTTGACATGATAAGAGCGTCCGTAAATCTAATTGTAGCTGGTATATTAATTTCTATTGCCACGTCTTTAAAACTACCTTTATCTACCACTTATGTAACTTTTATGGTAGCTATGGGTACTTCTCTAGCAGATCGAGCTTGGGGAAGAGAAAGTGCAGTCTACAGAGTTGCGGGAGTGATTAATGTTATTGGAGGATGGTTTTTAACAGCCATTACTGCATTTTTAGCTGCTGCACTAGTAGCATATCTTATTAGTTGGGATATGGTTATGATCCCTGTTTTATTGGTTCTTGTAGCCTTCTTAATAGGAAGAAATACCATCATTCACAGAAAGAAATCTAAAGAAGTAAAAGAACAAGAATATATTCAAAGAGCCGATTTAATAACCATTAATGGAGTTATTGAAGAAAGTGCGGATCATATATCTGGTGTTGCTAACCGTGTAAATAAATTATACACCAATGTCGTTGACGATTTATCTAATCATGATTTAAATAAATTGCGTAAAACAGATAAACACGTTGGTAAATTAAATGAAGAAATAGATAATTTAAAAGATGGCGTATTCTATTTTATAAAATCTTTAGATGATACTTCGGTACAGGCAAGTAGGTTTTATATTTTAGTTCTTGGCTATTTGCAAGATGTTGCGCAATCTATTAGTTACATCTCTAGAGCCAGTTTTAAACATGTAAATAATAATCATAAAAACTTAAAGAAAGGACAGTTAAAAGACTTAAAAGAGATAGACAATCAGTTAACTGAGTTATTAGGAAAAGTAAGTTCTGTATTTGAATTAAGAGCTTTTGATGATTTAGAGGAAATATTGATAGAGAAACAAGATTTATTAAAAGATGTTTCTGACTCTATTGAAAAACAAGTTACTAGAATAAGAATAGAAGAATCTAGTCCAAAAAACACGACTCTATACTTTAGCATTTTATTAGAAACACAAGATCTAATTACTGCTTTAATGAGCTTATTGCAGACTTATGAAGAGTTTCATATTACAACTAGGGAAATAAATTAAGTTCCTAAACCCCCAAGAAATATAAAAACCCAAGTCTAAGACTTGGGTTTTTATATTTCTTGATTTAAAGAAAGTAACACCATTCTTAACTCCATAAAAGAATATGATTTATCTACATTTTCTTTTAAATGAGTTAAATTTTTATACTCAACAGCTTCTATTTCCTTGATCATTTTTTGATACTTTTTTAAAGGAATCAATTCTAAAACATCTATCTCTCCAGACGGAATATAACTTGCCAAATGACTTTCTATAGTCCCAGCTGTTAAACTTCTTTCTTTGGCAATTTCTTTAACAGACAAGCCTTTTTTAAACAACTCGAAAGAAATTTGTTTGGTAGATTTTTTATCCTCTTTTTTTTGTTCATTAAAGGTATTAATACCATTCTCTTTGCAATATATTTCTATTAATTCTAGAATCTCATCTCCATACTTTTTCACCCGTATTTTCCCCATACCATTTACTTTTAACAACTCTTTTTCAGTTCTTGGTAAACTATCGCATATAGCGTATAAGGTGTCTTGTGTGAAAATTTGAAAATGTGGAATATTTTCTGCTTTAGAAATATCATCTCTAAGTTCTCGTAAGCCAAGAGCTAAAATAGGATCTCTTTTTGAAGATAATTTTTTCTTTTTAGATGGAGCTGTTTTTTGAAGAACAGCTGCTGCTCTAATCTTTAAATAGGACTGTACCTTAAAACCTTCAGTCATTTTTTTTAAGGCAAAAACTTTCTCACTCAATACTTCTTGTAGCTTATCAAACTGTGTTGTAAAGTCTTTTTTTACAGCTTTATTGTCTGAAGAAAAAGAGAGGCTAGCTATAGGTTGTACTATATTTTTAATGCTTTCAGTCAAAAAATAATCTACTGCTTTTTTAAAACGATCTTGAATTTGAGAACTGTTTTCAGGTAAAACACCTTCTTTAGAAATAGTGTTTAACTGATTTTTAAAACCATTAGAAACTTTCATTAAAGCTACAATTCCATCATCTTTGATGAGTTGTAAGTGTTCTATGACATCTCCCTTAATACTGGTTCTATTCTTATAATAAATATCTATTAACCTGGTAACAGGGTATAAAAAAGGTTGGTAATCAAATAACTCTGAAATTAGATTGAGTTGAAACTGTATTTCGGAAGCGGTTAAAACAGTTTCGTCTGGGTGATTTTCTTCAACCTCTTTACTAAAAATTTGCACTGTATGATCATTAATAATAGCACTACTAGAAATGGGTGTTTTTAACACCAAGCCTTCAAGAGATGTACATCTACTCAAAGCCACATAAGTTTGCCCATGCGCAAAAGAAGCCTCTGCATCTATAATAGCTTTGTTAAAAGTTAATCCTTGGCTTTTATGAATAGTAATAGCCCAAGCCAAGCGCAAAGGAATTTGAGAAAAGGATCCTACAATATCTTCCTTTAGCTCTTTAGTTTTTTCATCAATAGAATAATTAACGGTATCCCATTGTTCTTTTTCCGTAACAATTTCATCAATTTCATTAGCGCATTGTACGGTGACATTTTCCCTTGAAATAGCTGTAATAATTCCAATTTTACCATTGTAATATCTTTTTTCTGGTGAAGAATCATTTTTAATAAACATTACCTGTGCTCCTACTTTGAGTGCTAATTTCTCGTCATTGGGATAGGCATTTTCGTTGAACTTCCCAGACACCTCTGCTTTAAAGAAATAATTTTTTGTTGTAAGCTTATTTAACTCAGAATCATTTATTAAGCTCGCTCTATTATTGTGAGTAGTAAGCGTAATATACTCCTCATCTTTGTGGGCAGAAAATGTAGGTTGGTATCGATTATTTAAAATCTTGGCAGAAGTTTCTGATAACCGATCATTTCTAATCTCATTTAAAATCTTGATAAAATCCTCATTTTTTTGTCTATAAATATGTTGTAATTCAATAGAAATAACTGCTGCTGCTTGATAGGCTTTTGCACTAAAAAAATATACGGTATTGTAATACTCTTTTAATAAACTCCATTCATTAGGTTTTACAACAGGTGCCAATTGTTGCAAATCTCCAATCATTAAAATTTGTACACCTCCAAAAACCTTATGCTTATTTTTATACCTTCTTAACACCTGATCAATCCCATCTAATACATCTGCACGCACCATACTTATTTCATCAATAATCACTAAATCTAATGATTTAATAATGTCTATTTTAGTCTTAGAAAACCTTCGTTGTTGGTTAGAGGTATGTGCAATTTGGTTGGGTAAAATAGGTCCAAAAGGCATCTGAAAAAAAGAGTGAATGGTAACTCCCTTAGCGTTAATAGCTGCAACACCTGTTGGGGCTACTACTACCATTCTTTTGAGAGATTTTTCCTTTACGCTATGTAAAAAAGTAGTTTTACCTGTACCTGCTTTACCCGTTATAAACAGGTTTCTATCGGTATTCTCAATAAATTGGAGCGCAAGTTCTAACTCAGCATTTTTAGGCATGGTAGCTTTTTAAAAGCAAGATACTTAATATTAAAGGCTTTTTAAATAAAAATCCCAAGCAATACTGCCTGGGATTTTTTTATATAATTTAAACACCTACCTTACATTTCTAGCGCTTTAGTTGGGTTGTTATCCATTAATAACTCCACTGGATTTTCTAATGCTTCTTTTACAGCTACTAAAAAACCTACAGACTCTCTACCGTCTATAATTCTATGATCATAAGACAAAGCTACATACATAATAGGTTGTATCACTACCTCCCCATTTACAGCCATAGGTCTATTTACTATGTTGTGCATTCCTAAAATACCACTTTGTGGAGGGTTTATAATTGGCGTAGACAACATGGAGCCAAAAACACCACCATTGGTAATGGTAAAGTTACCTCCAGTCATTTCATCTATTGTAATTTGCCCATCTCTTGCTCTAATTGCTAGACGTTTTACTTCACTTTCTACACCTCTAAAACTCAATTTTTCTGCATTTCTAATCACTGGCACCATCAGACCCTTTGGTCCTGAAACTGCTATAGAAATATCTTGAAAGTCGTGTTCTATCTTAAAGTCTCCATCAATCATTGAATTTACATCTGGATACATTTTTAAAGCTCTAACTACGGCTAATGTAAAGAAAGACATAAATCCTAGACCTACGCCGTGCTTGGCTTTAAAGTCTTCTTTATACTGGGCTCTTAAATCAAAGATTGGTTGCATATTTACCTCATTAAAGGTAGTTAGCATAGCTGTTTCACTTTTTACAGCTACCAAGCGCTCTGCCACTTTTCTACGTAGCATAGACATTTTCTTGCGAGTTGTTCCTCTTGTACCATCTTCTGGCATTGTACCCATTGATGGAACTGCTTTTACAGCATCTTCTTTGGTAATTCTTCCTGCTTTTCCAGTTCCTTTAATTGTGGACGCGTCTATGTCTTTTTCTGCTAAGATTTTCTTAGCTGCTGGTGATGCTGTTCCTGATGCATACGTTGTAACAGTTTCTTCTTTTACCGGAGAAACTTTGGGTGCTTCTTCTACTGAAGTTGAAGTTGGTGTGGTAGGTGAACCCTCTGGTTTTTCTGCGGCAGTGTCTATTAAACAAACTACAGCTCCTACCTCAACAGCATCTCCTTCTTCAGCTTGCAAAGTAATAGTCCCACTTTCTTCAGCTGGCAACTCTAAAGTAGCTTTATCAGAATCTACTTCAGCAATAGGTTGGTCTTTTTCTACATAGTCTCCATCCTCAACTAACCAGGTTGCAATTTCTACTTCTGTAATTGATTCTCCCGGTGAAGGAACTTTCATTTCTAAAATCATCAGTTCTTATTTTACGTATACTGAATCTAATCAGCTTTTATTATTATTTTATTATAAACAATTATTTAGCATCATTAAAAACACTGTCTATAACTGCTTTATGTCGTTTTTTAAATCGTGTACTAGACCCTGCTGCAGGTACAGCATAGTATTTTCTAGATCTTACATTTAATTTTACCAATTCTAGTCTTTCTAGCATAAAACTCCATGCCCCCATATTTCTGGGTTCTTCTTGTGCCCAGATGTATTCTTTTACTGAAGGATATCTATCAATTACGCGTTGTATTTTTTCTAAATGCAACGGAAATAATTGTTCTATTCTAACTAAGGCAACGTCTTCTCTTTCCAAAATTTCGCGTTCTGCCAGTAAATCATAATAGAATTTACCCATACAAAAAACAAGCTTGGTCACTTTAGATGGGTTTAATGAATCGTCTATAACTTCTTGGAATTTTCCTGTGGCTAAATCCTCTATGGAATTAACCGCTTTTGGATGACGTAATAAGCTTTTAGGTGTAAAAACGATTAACGGTTTTCTGTAGTTACGCTTCATTTGTCTTCGTAACAAATGATAAAAATTTGCTGGAGTAGTACAGTTTGCCACTGTCATATTATCTTCTGCACACAATTGTAAGTAACGCTCAATTCTTGCAGATGAATGTTCAGATCCTTGCCCTTCATAACCATGCGGAAGTAATACTACAATCCCATTTTGCATTTTCCACTTGTCTTCTGCAGCTGATATATATTGATCAAACATAATTTGAGCTCCGTTAGAGAAATCTCCGAACTGTGCTTCCCAAATAGTTAATGTATTTGGATTTGCCATGGCATACCCATAATCAAATCCTAACACACCGTATTCAGATAATAACGAGTTATATATCGTCATTTTCCCAGAATTATTTGGGTTGTTGTTTAATAAATTAATTCTTTCTTCAGAAATTTCATCTCTTAAAATGGCATGTCTGTGAGAAAAAGTACCTCTTTCTACATCTTGTCCAGAAATACGAACGTTAAATCCTTCTTCTAATAAACTACCATAAGCAAGGTTTTCTGCCATACCCCAATCTAACGTATTGGTGTCGAAAACCATTTTTGACCTTCCTTGTAAAATACGTTCTGCTTTTCTAACAAACTGAACATTTTCTGGAACAGTAGATACTACTTTGGCAATATGTTTTAATTTATCTACTGGATAGGTAGTGTCTTCTGTCTGCAACATCGAAGTTAACTGCTGACGCTCAAACCCTTTCCAGGTAGATTGCATAAACTCTTTAACTTTAGAAGTTTTTACTTTTTTAGATTCGTTAAATTCTGTTTCTAAAAGTTCTTTAAAGTCTTTAGTTACTTTTTGAAGATACTCAGAGTTTATGGAGTTTTCTTCTAATAACTGCGCAGCATATAAATCCTTAACGTTTTTATGTTTAGAAATTGCTTTGTATAATTTAGGCTGTGTAAAACGAGGTTCGTCACCTTCATTATGCCCGTATTTTCTATACCCTAATAAATCTATAAAAACATCTGTTTTAAATTTCATTCTGAAATCTAATGCCATCTCCATGGCATGACAAACCGCTTCTGTATCATCTGCATTTACGTGTAGCACTGGAGATAAGGTAACTTTGGCTACATCGGTACAATAGGTGCTAGAACGAGCATCTAAATAATTGGTCGTAAAACCAATTTGATTGTTGACTACTATATGAATTGTTCCTCCAGTTTTATAGCCATTTAACTTAGCCATTTGAGTAACCTCATAGGCAATTCCTTGACCAGCAATGGCTGCGTCTCCATGAACTATAATGGGAAGAATTTTACTTTCGTCTCCGTTGTATTTTCTATCTATTTTGGCTCTTGCAATTCCTTCAGCAACTGCCGCAACAGTTTCTAAATGTGACGGATTGGGAACCAAATTCATTTTTATTTGTTTTCCGTTTCTGAACGTTTTACTAAGGGTTAATCCTAAGTGATATTTTACATCTCCATCTATATTTGTGTCTTCAAAGTCTTTCCCTTCAAATTCACTAAATAAGTCTCTAACAGGTTTCTTGAAAATATTTACTAAGGTATTTAAACGACCTCTGTGAGCCATTCCTAAAACACACTCTTCAACTCCATATACTTCAGCTGCATTTCTTAAGGCTACACTAATTCCAGGAATTAAAGCCTCTCCTCCCTCTAATGAAAATCTTTTTTGTCCTACATATTTTGTTTGCAAAAAACTTTCAAAGGTAACTGCTTGATTTAATTTAGATAAAATATACTTTTTTGCATCTTGATTGTAATTTGGATGGTTGTCATTTACTATGAGTCTATCTTTCCACCAAGATAACTTTTCTGGATTTCGCATGTACATGTATTCTACTCCAATAGAATCGCAATAGGTTCTCTCTAAATGTCCAATAATTTCAGAAAGTTTTTTTGGACCAATTCCAACAATTTCTCCTGCATTAAAGGTACTGTCTAAATCACTTTTAGAAAGACCAAAATTTTCGATATCTAACGTAGGAGTGTATTTTCTTCTATCTCTAACCGGATTGGTTTTGGTAAATAAGTGACCCCTTGTTCTATACCCATTAATTAAATCTACCACTAGAAATTCTTTTCTAACAGATTGTGGAATTTCTACTGATGATTCAGAATCGTCTGTCAAAGAGAAATTTTCATTGGCCAAGTCGTAACCTTGAAAAAAACTTCTCCAGCTAGGTTCTACAATGTCTGGATTTTGTAAATATTTATCATACAAATCGGCTATATAACCGGTATGTGCTGCATTTAAGAAAGAAAACTTATCCATAAAAATAGATTACTATATATCTATGCTAATTATTGTCTGTAAAAATACAACTTTTACAAAAAATAGCGATTTATTTAGGCATTTAAATACATCTGAATATACTTTAATGCAATGATCTTAAAATAGCCTTAAGTAGGTAAACCATCAATAGTTTTAAAGGTTTAACAAAACTAACAGTTGATTGGGTGTTTTTTTACAAAAAAAGTTTTTGTGCTTTTTGTAAAAGATATATATTTGCACACGCTAAAATAAATTTATTCTAGCAAACTCCTCCTTAGCTCAGTTGGTTAGAGCATCTGACTGTTAATCAGAGGGTCCTTGGTTCGAGCCCAAGAGGGGGAGCAAAAAAGGTTTACAGAAATGTAAACCTTTTTTTTGTTTTATTTGACCCATTTAAATTTAAATTATTTAATTTTCATTAAAATCTTTAACTGTAAAATAATTATGAAAAAACTCTTTTATTTCTTCTGTCTCCTACTAGTATTTTGTTGTGAAGAAAAATCATCAGAAGAAATAGCACCAAAAGAATTTGTTTGGGAAGGTGCTAATATTTATTTCTTATTAACCGATCGTTTTAACAATGGAGATACTTCAAATGACATTAATTTCAACAGAACAAAAAAAACAGGAACATTACGTGGTTTTAAAGGGGGTGATATTAGGGGAATTACTAATAAAATTAGAGAAGGATATTTTACAGATCTAGGAATCAATGCAATTTGGATGACACCAATTGTTGAACAAATTCATGGTGGAACAGATGAGGGAACCGGCTTAACCTATGGTTTTCATGGTTATTGGACTAAAGATTGGACTAAGATTGATCCTAATTTCGGAACAAAAGAAGATCTCCGAGAATTGGTTGATATTGCTCATAAAAACGGAATTCGAATTTTGCTAGATGCAGTTATAAATCATACAGGTCCTGTTACAGAAAAAGATCCTGTTTGGCCAAGAGATTGGGTAAGAACAGAACCTCAATGCAACTACAATAATTATGAGAATACCGTTTCTTGTACTCTAGTTAAAAACTTACCAGATATTAAAACGGAGAGTAATAAAGAAGTAGCATTACCACCTCAATTAATTAAAAAATGGAAATCTGAAGGAAGGTATGATCAAGAAATTAATGAATTAAATGAATTTTTTACAAGAACAGGATACCCAAAAGCACCACGATTTTATATTATAAAATGGTTGACTGATTATATTACAGAATTCGGAATTGATGGCTATAGAGTTGACACAGTAAAGCATGCAGAAGAATCTGTTTGGCAAGAGTTTAGAACGGAATGCGATTTTACCTTTGAAGAGTACAAAAAAAACAACCCAGAGAAAGTTTTAGATAATAATGATTTTTATCTTGTTGGAGAAGTGTATAATTATGCCATTTCTCATGTGAAAAATTTTGATTTTGGTGACAAAAAAGTAAACTACTTTGATAAAGCATTTAATAGTCTAATCAATTTTGAATTAAAATGGAATATCAATCAAATAGCAGAAAAAGATATTTTTCATAAATACGATTCTATTCTTCAAAATAATTTAAAAGATTATGGAATTTTAAACTATTTAACTTCTCATGATGATGGAAATCCTTTTGATAAAGAAAGAAAAAAACCATATAGAACAGCTACAATGTTAATGTTAACTCCAGGAACTTCACAAGTTTATTACGGAGATGAGTCTTCAAGAAATTTAACAATCGATGGTGCACTAGGGGATGCTACTTTACGTTCTTATATGAATTGGGATGCTATTGTTAAAAATGATGAGACTAAACGTATCTTATCCCATTGGCAAAAATTAGGTCAGTTTAGAGCTAACCATTTGGCAATTGGCGCAGGAAATCATGAACTAATTTCAGAGGAAAAAGGGTTGGTTTTTTCCAGAGTTAGAAATGATGATAAAGTAGTTATTGGTATTAATTTACCTAAAGAAAAAAAAGAAATCAATGTTACTTCAATATTTAAAGAAGGTGAAGAATTAAAAGACTTTTATTCTGATCAAATCGTAAAAGTAAATAATGGAAAGGTGATTTTTAATTCTAAATTTGATATTGTATTGTTAGAAAAAAATTAATTATTACTATGGTCTTTAACGAGGAAATTATATAATTACATTTTTACCTTTATTAAATTAGAAACTACTTTAAACAATTAGAGAAGTAAGATGTAATTCTAAAACGGTTACACTTTAATAGTGCTTCTTATTTTATTTGCAACTATGTCAAAAAGAATTTTTTATCCTCTTTTATTGCTATTTATTCCATTAATTGGAATGAGGATTACTGACGAGATCAAATGGAGCCCATTCGATTTCATTATGATGGGTTTTTTACTTACTATACTGGGAGCTGGAATAAATTTTGTTATTAATTACACTAAAAACTTTGAAAATCGAACCTTATATATTGGAATATTGGTTTTAATATTTTTATTAATATGGGCTGAATTGTCTGTAGGTATATTCGATAGTCCTATTGCTGGAAACTAACTTTTATCCAAGATGTGTTGTACTTCAGCAAAGAAATTATTAATTGTTATTGAATATCTGAATTAAATTAAAAAGATTAATATCAATAGGCGGGGAAAACTTAAATTAACTTTTATTATATTTAGTTTTTAAAAACAATTAATCATGAAAAAACTTATCGTATTACTAGCATTAACATTCTCCACATTAGCTTTCACTCAATCCAAAGAGCGAATTAGTTTACACGTTTTTGACTTACCTACAGGAATAACTATAGAAGAATTTCAAGATGATTTAGACAGGGCTAATAAAATTTATGAAAAAAATGGATTTGGAACCAATAAATATAAAGTATATCAAGTAAGTTCAGATGATGAAGCAAAAGAACATCGCTACATGTGGTTAAGCACTTGGGCAAACGACGAGGAATATAACAATGCACATTCTGAAGAAATAGATGATTTTTGGGAAAACTATTTCACAAAGAAATATGAAAAAATGTTAGATGATCATATCTATAGAAAATTTTTCTCGGTGAAGTAACACTAAGGTATTAGGCAGTAACTTTAAAAAAGGTTTACAGAAATGTGAACCTTTTTTTGATGTATAAATAAATTTAGTTTTTATCTTTTTTTCTCAAGAGTACATTAAATCCATAAACTTGGTGAAGTATGGCAGCCATAAATGTAAGTACAATTGACTTTTGAGCGATTACTTGTAACATGAGATCTGCTTCGCTATATATTTTTCCAGGACCAATCTGGGGGCCAAAAAATATAATCCTCAAATAAACAAACAGCACAATACAAAAGGCTATATAGCCAATAACATAGGTATTGCTGAGGAAGTTAGAATGATAAACTGTAATACTATGAAGAATACACAGGAAGAAGAGTGTTAGAAAGGCAGAATTTGCAAAAAATACATGAGCCCCAAAATGAAGATCATGAGGCACGAAACCAACTCCAGCATAAAAGAATCCAGCCAGTAAGCCTACAGGCATGGTAATTTTAGAATAAAATAGTGACTTACTTGAGTCTTCAACAAGATCAAATACTTTTTTAAAATTTAAATAAAATAGCATTAAAGTTGCCCCAATTAAAATTAAACTACCATTAAATAAGAGCATAGACGGGGTATTGTCTTTTTGAATAATTGCAGTATTTATCTCGTCTGTATTTGTTTTGAAACTTCCTAATTCACTAAGAAAATTATGAGTAAATGAGTAGTAATCTGATTGATAGCCGATAATTTCTTTATGTGAGCCTGGATATAATAATGCAGCAATTACACAACAAAAAAAGAAGATTGTAATTGATATAATGGGAAGTCTAACTAAATAAAATCTTACTTTTTTCATAATTAACCTATTTTACAGTTAGATACAAATCTTTTAAAAAAAATCTAACACTAACAATTTTTATTCTTGTAACACTAATTTTTATTTTTTTCAAATTGATATATTTCTCTACCTAAGGCCGCTAAAAAAGGAATTCCTAGTTGATCGTATTCATACGTATTATCATTAAAAATTTCATTTTTATTTGTTAAAATTGTTGCTGTTAAAAAAAACTCAATCCCGTTTCTATCTTTTACATAGGCCACATCTGTTGCTGTCCCATAAGCCAAGCCTACTTTATTGTAGATTCTTGTATTCGTTGTCATTTCTCCTTTTTTATCTCCATAAATAAAGAATTTACCATAGCTGTCAAAGAAAGTTTCCCTATCGTAAAATGGTATAGTTACCTCATTTGGAGTTCTACTCATCCAATATCTTAAAAAGAAATAATCTTCTGGTTCAATGTTAAATTGTTTATTTCTACTAAAAACCTTTGGGAAAATTATTCGTTCAAGAATTTGATTTAACGCAACTATTGAAGCATAATTTTTTTCTGAAAAATCCATGGACTCATCAATTGTAGTTCCATCTTTTACATACCCTTTACCTTTCAATACTCCATCTAAATGAGTATTCTTTATTTTTTGGTTAGATATAATAGGTGCTTGATTATAAATAGTATCTCCTTTATGATTGAAAAAAATAAAACGAGGAGTACTATTCTTATTCACTGAGTCTGAATCTGAAAACTTATGTGACAAATTAAAATTAGTAATACCTATATTATGAATAGCTTTATTTGCATCATCTCTACCTATAAAATCAAATAAGTAATTGTATGCCATGTTATCACTTACTAAAAAAATCTTTTTTATTAAGTGAGCAATTGTCAACTTGTTTTTTGGATGGGTAGAATCAGTTTTCTTAATCAAATTTTCACTGTATAAAACGGTGAACGGTGTATCTGCTTTAATAGGTATTCCTTGTGATTGAAGCTTTCTTATTTTCTGAAGAGCAAGAATGGCTACTGGAAGTTTTACAGTACTTGCTGGATAAAAATATTGCTTAGAATTTTCTTGAAAAGTATGCCTTTCAAATTTTGGAAGCCCAAGAGAATCTCTGTGAATTCTAGTAAATAAAATTTGTACTTCGTGGCTATTTAAGTCTGAAAGCACTTTTTTAATAATTGGCTCTTTACTTTCCTGTAAAATTTCGTAAAGCAATCTGCTATTTTTAGTCTCAGAGTTACATCCAATTAGACAACTCATTAAAAACAATAGCCCTAAAATTTTAATATTATTAGTAATACTCATTCCCTCGAAGATATACTTTTTTACTGAATTATTTTAACCCTTCAACCCCATTAAATAATAGTTATCTTAATTTAATCTCTTCTTAATTAACTTCTGTTGTAGATTCAAAAGCTTCATCATAATCTTTTCTCAGCGTTCCCATTATTCTGTCCCAAAACAGTAAGTATAATCCATAATTCCCATCAAATTTTTTATGATGTAGATTATGAGCTACTGAGGTATTAATCCATTTACCAAACCAATGCTTATGAAATCCTTTCGGATAAATTTCAAACCCTAAGTGGCCATATACATTATACAAAATCTGAAAAAGAAAAAACATCCCTAGAGCTGGAGCATATAAAGGGATTGTAAATGCTAAAAAAGGATGAATTCCTACTTCAATAATTGCTTCAAAAGGATGAAAAGCATAGGCTGTCCAAGGTGATGGATTGGTAGATTTATGGTGTACTAAATGAACGTATTTAAATAAGGTTGGGTGATGCATAATTCTATGCCACCAATAAAACCAAGTATCGTGAACGATAAGCATCCAAAAAAATGAGAGGAATAAATAAGGATACCCATATTCCTCGATATTTTTATAGGTATTTGTAAGGTGATTAAATTTAACAAACGTAAAAATAATAACAGTTGCAAAGATGGTAATGGTAATTAGAGACCAAAAGACATCTCTTTTATAATCTGTTAGTTTTGGAATCTTCTTCTGAATCTTTCTATACCAAAGGGGTTTTTTTAAGATCACATAAAATAGAAAAAAGCTTACACTCGCAAATGAAAAATACCTAAACAGTATGGTAGAAGTTATTTTGGTCCAAATTTCAAAAGTGATGTCCATTTGACAATCTTTATTAGTGTGATCACAAATTTATATTAATTAGTATTAAAAGAGGTAAATTCAATAAAATAATAGTTAAAAGTTTATTTTTATTATGAAGTTGTTTGACAATGTAATTTAGTTATACATCGAAATTATTCATAAAACTTTATTTGTATGACCTAAATTAAATAACTTTATAGTTTAGTACTACTTTGTAAATCATAAAAACCCAACTCATGAATTTAAAACCTTATTTAATAATTATATTATTGTCTTTACCATTTACCCAAAAAATAAATTCTCAAGACTGGAATACATTTGCAAATACAAGCCGTTATGACAAAGCTAATTTAGAACTTAAACTACACACAAAAGCTAATAATAGAGTTGTTTTTATGGGGAATTCAATTACCGAAGGTTGGGTTCAGATGCGTCCAGAATTTTTCAACGATAGAGATTACATCAACAGAGGTATAGGTGGTCAAACTACACCGCAAATGCTTTTACGTTTTAGAGAAGATGTGATTAATTTAAACCCATCAGTTGTAATCATTTTAGCGGGCACAAATGATATTGCTGGTAATAGTGGATACATCTCTCTTGAATCTATTATAGATAATATTAAGTCTATGTCTGAAATTGCAAATGCCAATGGAATAAAAGTAATTATCTCTTCAATTTTACCAGCAATAGATTATCCTTGGAAACCCGGATTAAATCCTGCACCGAAAATTATTAAAATAAATAAAGCCTTAAAAGCATATTCTAAAAAGAATAATTTTATCTATTTAGACTACTTTTCTGCTATGGTTGACGATAAAGGTGGTTTAAAGGTTCCTGAGTACACAGCTGCCTCAGATCTTGTTCATCCTAATGAAAAAGGATATGAGGTGATGGAAAAATTAGTTGAAATTGCTATTAAAAAGGCATTAGCCAAGTAGACATGAAAAAGATTTTTTATAACGTATTTTTGTTTTACATGATATCATTATTTTTTTCATGTGAATCTCCTCACATACATTCATTAAAATTAAATCCACTTTTTTCAAATCAAATGGTTCTTCAGCAAGAAAAAAATGTGGCAATTTGGGGTGAATATGCACCAAATAGTTCTGTAACAATTAAAGGAAGTTGGGGTGAAATATCCACTGGAATGTCAGATAAAAATGGAAGTTGGAAAGTATTAATTCCAACTCCGAAAGCAGGTGGGCCTTTTGAATTAGAAATTACCACCAAAACTACTACCAAAAAAATAACCGATGTTATGATTGGTGAAGTTTGGTTGGCATCTGGCCAATCAAATATGGAAATGGATTTTGATTATTGTTGTAATACAACAGACAATTCAGAAATAGAACTTTCTTCAGCTAATTACCCTGAAATAAGAATGCTTAATATCACAAACCAAATAAGCTCATTACCTACTAATAATTTTGAGGGAAATTGGGAGAAAGCTGTTGGAAAAAACATTGTAGATTTTAGTGCAGTTGGATATTTTTTTGCCAAAAAATTACATAAAAAATTAAATATTCCTATCGGAATTATTCATTCGAGCTGGGGCGGAACTGATATTGAAGCTTGGACTAGTAGAGAAACACTAGACACCATAGATTTTTTAAAGGAAGACATGAGCTCTTATGATACATTGGTTAATAAATCATCCAAATCAATAGAATGGTTTTCTCAGTTTGAGTCTGTAAAATTACCCTCAGATGTTTGGTACTTATTCCTAGAAGATCCTATAGGAATGCCTGATAAATGGAAAAAGTTAGACTTTAAAGATGATAAATATATCAGTTCAAGTTATCAAGACTATACGAAATGGGAAAAACTAATCTTACCTGGCTCATTTGACAATGTTTTTGAAACAAATGATTTTGATGGAGCTATTTTATTTGAAAAATCTTTTTCATTAAAAGAAGTTAAAGGCAATTATACTCTTAATCTTGGACCTATTATTGATATGGAATTTACTTATATAAACGGAGAAAAAATTGGCTCTAGTTTAGGGAAAAAAAGTTTAGCTAATAAATCATATAAAATACCTAAAAATCTTCTTAAGACTGGTCAGAATAGTATAATCATTAAGGTCATAAACCAATACAACGAGGGAAAGGTTGGAGAGATTTCGTTAAATAATTCTTTGGGAGATAACATGTCATTAAATGGAATATGGAATTATAAAGTTATTGCTGAGGTATACAATCAGTTTAATGAAAAGGAGCAAACGTGGCCCTATTATTCTTTTTATTTATATGAAGATCCGTCTATAAATTTTTCAAAAAGACCTCAAGTACAAAGCTATACACAAAACTCAAAATCAGCACTTTTCAATGGAATGATACACCCCATAATACCTTATAATATTAAAGGTAGTATCTGGTATCAGGGAGAAAATAATGTTTCAAGATTTAAAGAGTATGAAACTCTATTTCCAGCTATGATAAAAGATTGGCGTAAAAAATGGGGTTCAGATTTTCCGTTTTATTTCGTTCAAATAGCACCTTTTGAGAACTATAACGGTCTATCCCCATCATTACGAAATATTCAAAGAAAAACATTAAAAGTTGAAAAAACTGGTATGGTAGTGACATTAGATATTGGTGAAATAGATGACATCCATCCATCAAACAAACACGATGTTGGGTATAGATTGGCTGGATTAGCACTTTCTAATGATTATGGAAAACCTATGGTAGCTTCTGGGCCACTATATGAAAATTTTGAAGTATCTGGCAATAAACTAATAGTAACATTTGATTTTGTTGGTTCTGGTTTAACCTCTTATGATAAAGAACTTGCAGCATTTGAAATTGCTGGTGCTGCTAAAAAATATGTTAAAGCAAAAGCATATATTGAGAATAATAAGATTTACATATATTCTTCTAAAATCCAAAATCCAAAATACGCAAGGTATGCATGGAAAGACACTAGTGTTGCAAGTTTATTTAATAAAGAAGGATTACCCGCCTCTACTTTTACCACGGAATAAAAAAGAATAATCTCACCACAATTAATGGTTTAATAATTTTATAGTACGTTATCAATTATATCCTGAACCACTTCTTGATTTAACAAGGTACTTGTATCTCCTAAACGATCAGTTTCATTACAAGCAATTTTTCTTAAAATTCTTCGCATAATTTTACCAGAACGCGTTTTAGGCAACCCATTTGTGAATTGCATTTTGTCAAGTTTGGCTATTGGGCCTATTCTGTCTGTGATTAATTGATTGATCTCAATTCTTAAGTTATCATGATTTCTAGATTCTCCCTTGTCTTTTAATGTAATATATCCATACAAAGCGCTTCCTTTAATATCGTGAGGAAAGCCAACAATGGCAGATTCTGCAACTGCAGGATGTTCATTAATAGCATCCTCTATAGGTGCAGTACCAAGGTTATGACCTGAAACTATAATCACATCATCAACCCTACCTGTTATTCTATAATACCCAACTTCGTCTCTTAGTGCCCCATCTCCAGTAAAATACTTATTGTCAAATGCAGAGAAATATGTTTCTTTATAGC
>Ga0213862_10000073_pt1 | contig 38069 bp, 33 predicted proteins | sample PICome_7_FD_160092 | JGI IMG/M metagenome (GOLD analysis project Ga0213862, IMG submission 160092) | Coastal seawater microbial communities near Pivers Island, North Carolina, United States - PICO266 | ecosystem: Environmental > Aquatic > Marine > Coastal | place: USA: North Carolina... | reverse complement strand
GTTGAATCTTTCTCTTTATTATTTCTTTCTTCTCTTAAACTTTCCCAACTAAAATTATTATTTACTCTGGTTCCAACAGCTTTAAAACACATGTATTGTCCAATTTGCTTTTGTTCACCAGTCATTCTCCATTGAAATTCTGGTAGATTTTCCTTAACCAAAAACATTTTTCCAAAAAATTCATTTTCTTGTAAATATATTTTTTCTTTTATATTTTTATACATTTCTGGATTACCACTTGAAATGTTCATAAACATAGCACCCATACCTGACCTTCCAGATCCTGGTGCGTCAAGTCTTTCTTCTTCTTTATATGTGGATTCAGTCTTATTAAAGGTTAAGATGAAAGTTTTTTCTAAATAAGACCTCAATCTTTCTTTCATAGCATTTTTTTGCTCAGCAGACATTCTGTCTCCCCACTCACCGAACTGAAAGCTAGTTTTGCTTTGATAATAAGCTTTACCCTGAAAATCTTGAGCAAATAGGGTAATAGAAAATAGTAGTGTAGATAAATAAATTAAATATTTCATAATAATAATTTTTAGCAAATTACAAACGTTATAACATTATATAGTTAATAAAATCATAAAATAATGTATATTAAAAACTCTATGAAAATATTATTGATTTTATTTATTTATACCAATTCCTCAATATATTCATCAGAATTTGATTTAACATTAAAATATATTTCAAAACAATCAGTAAATGATAATTTAATAGGAATTGATGAATTAGAAAACCTATATTTTTTAGATAATAATACTCTTTCAAAAAAATCAAAAAATATAACTTATTACTACAAGAATAACATATATTCTAACCTTTCATATTTAAATGTTAAGAGCTCTATGAAATTAAAGTTATTTTATGAAGATTATAATACAATGATTATTTTAGATAACAGACTATCTGAAATATCAAAAATAAATTTTAATATATCAGACTACAATAAAACAATATCAAAAGTTTCCTCTATTTCTGAAAATAACTTTTGGGTTTTTAATGAATCCAGTTCTAAAATTGAAATGTATAATAATATCAAAAATAGTTTTTCACTGACTTCAACTGAAATTGAAGGTGAAATTATTGATATGAAAAGTAATAATAAATTTTGTTGGATAATTACAAAGAACAAAATATATAAGTTTAATTCATTTGGAATTTTAATTCACAAAAAAGAAATTAATAATATCGGACAAATAAAAATCAATGATGGAATAGTCTTTTTTAAAAGAAATAATGAAATTTATTATTTTGATAAAAATCTCACTTCAGATAAAAAATTGAATATAGAAAATTTATTAATAAAAGATTTTTTTGTAATCAATCAAAGCTTGTATATTTACGATTCTGAACAATTAATAAAATATAAAATTATAAATAACTAAATTATGCATATTGCAATTGCTGGAAATATTGGAGCAGGAAAGACAACTTTAACAAACTCACTTGCAAAACATTATAACTTTGAAGTACAGCTTGAAGACGTAGTAGACAATCCTTACTTAGATGATTTTTATAATCAAATGGAGCGATGGAGTTTTAACTTACAAGTATATTTTTTAAACAGTAGATTCAGACAGGTTATTGAAATAATTGATAGTTCAAAGAATGTTATTCAAGATCGAACAATTTATGAAGATGCAAATATTTTTGCACCTAACCTTCATGCTATGGGACTTATGACTAATAGAGATTTTGAGAATTACAAATCACTATTTGAATTAATGGAATCAAAAGTAAAATCTCCAGATTTATTAATTTATCTAAGAAGCTCAATTCCTAATCTTGTGTCTCACATACATAAAAGAGGAAGAGATTATGAGAATTCTATAAGCATTGATTATTTGAGTCGATTAAACGAAAGATATGAGGCTTGGATACACAATTATGATAAGGGTAATTTATTAATAATAGATATTGATGATTTAGATTTTGTCGATAATAAAGAAGACTTAGACAAAATCATAAAAATGATTGACAACAAAATCAAATAAAAAAAAGCCTCAAATAATTGAGGCTTTTTTTATCTGTTTATTTTAAATTTAATTGTCTTTCGCTTTTTCAACAATTTCGTCTACTGCTTTATCAACTTCTGTTTGAGTACCTTCAACTGTTTTAGAAACTGAAGTTTTAACTCCATCTTTATTAGTATCTACTTGAATAGTTGCTGTCATATTTTCAGAACCATCACTTTTAGCATTAACACTAACTTCAACTGTTTTGTTATGCTCTTCATGTGTTCCATCTAAACTGTGACCACCTAATATAGGTGCTATAACTAAACCAATTAAACAAGTTAACTTAATTAATATATTCATTGAAGGTCCAGAAGTATCTTTAAAAGGATCTCCAACTGTATCTCCAGTAACAGCAGCTTTATGAGCTTCTGAACCTTTGTAAGTCATCTCACCATTAATTTCAACTCCAGCCTCAAAAGATTTTTTTGCATTATCCCAAGCTCCACCTGCATTATTTTGGAATATTGCCCATAAAACACCGCTAACAGTAACACCAGCCATGTAACCACCAAGCATTTCAGCAATTAACTCATTTTTAATACCAAACAGCATTGGTAATACTGTAATAAGAACTGGAAAACCAATAGTTAATAAACCAGGTAAAATCATTTCTTTCAACGAAGCCTGTGTTGAAATTGCAACACATTTGTCATATTCGGGCTTACCTGTGCCTTCCATGATACCAGCAATTTCTTTAAATTGTCTTCTTACTTCGTAAACCATTTCCATTGCAGCTTTTCCAACAGCATTCATTGCTAGTGCTGAAAATACAACTGGAATCATTCCCCCAACGAATAGCATAGCTAAAACAGGAGCTTTAAAAATATTAATTCCATCAATTCCAGTAAAAGTCACGTAAGCTGCAAACAATGCAAGTGAGGTTAATGCCGCAGAAGCAATAGCAAAACCTTTACCTGTTGCAGCAGTAGTATTACCTACTGAATCTAAAATATCCGTTCTTTCTCTAACAATTGGATCTTGTTCACTCATTTCTGCAATACCTCCAGCATTATCAGAAATTGGACCAAATGCATCAATTGCTAATTGCATTGCGGTAGTTGCCATCATTGCAGAAGCAGCAAGAGCAACTCCATAAAAACCAGCAAGAGCATAAGAAGCCCATATGGCAGCAGCAAATAATAATACTGAAGAAAAAGTTGATATCATCCCAGTAGCTAAACCAGCTATAATGTTTGTCCCTGCTCCAGTACTAGATTTTTGTACAATCTCTAAAATAGGTTTTTTACCTAATCCAGTGTAGTATTCAGTAATAGATGATATAACACCTCCAACAAATAAACCAACTAAAGTAGCATAAAAAACTCTCATTGAAGAAATATCTTGTAAACCTTCATCAAAGAATTTCATTTTCATAGTCTCAGGTAACATGTAGTCAACTAAAACAAAACATGAAAGCGCAACTAATATAATAGATACCCAGTTTCCTTTATTTAAGGCTCCCATTACCTGATCCTCTTTAGCATCATTCGAACTAATTTTTACTAGCATTGTTCCAATAGCTGAAATAATAATTCCAACTCCAGCAATTGTCATAGGTAAAAGAATTGGACCAATTCCTCCAAAAGCATCGTTAATTGAACCTCCCATATCAACAATAACATAATTTCCTAATACCATTGCAGCTAAAACTGTAGCTACATAGGAACCAAATAAATCTGCCCCCATACCTGCAACATCTCCAACATTATCCCCTACGTTATCAGCAATAGTCGCTGGATTTCTTGGATCGTCTTCAGGAATCCCTGCTTCTACCTTTCCAACTAAATCAGCACCAACATCAGCAGCTTTTGTATAAATACCTCCACCAACTCTAGCAAATAATGCAATTGATTCAGCACCTAAAGAAAATCCAGCTAGAGTCTCTAAAACAATAATCATGAGATCTTGAGGCTCCGTAAGCTTACCAGCATATTCTGCTGCAATCCATTCTCCATTCATGAAAGTATGAAAAAAGATAATAAAAAAGGTTGTTAATCCTAAAACTGCTAAACCAGCAACTCCTAATCCCATTACAGTACCTCCACCAAAAGAAATCTTTAGTGCATTTGGCAAGCTGGTGATAGCTGCTTGAGTTGTTCGTACATTGGTTTTGGTAGCTATTTTCATTCCGATATTTCCAGCCACGGCAGAAAAAAGAGCACCAAAAATAAATGCAACAACAATTAATATATGAGTAGTAGGAACTATAAATGAAATTCCAGCAAGCACAGCACTAACAATTATTACAAAATAAGTCAATAGTTTATACTCTGCATTTAAAAAGGCTAATGCGCCTTCATAGATATGATCAGAAATTTCTTTCATTTTACCATCTCCAGCATCTTGTTTCATAACCCATGATTTTTTCATAAGCATATATCCTAGTCCAAGGAACGCCATTACTATTGGCATGTAAATAATAAGTGAATCCATTTTTTATATTTTTTATTCAGCTGGCAAAAGTAATAAAATCAGTTTTAATTAAAAAACTTATGATTTTACAATTGGATAGCTATTTATTTATTTTTTATATAGTACTTTTTTTACGGCTTTAATTACATCGTTACTGTTAGGAAGCCATTCTGCTAATAGAACAGGTGAGTAAGGTGCAGGAGTATCGGCTGTATTAATTTTTTCTATAGGTGCATCTAAATAATCAAAAGCCTTTGACTGAACTTGAAATGTAATTTCAGTTGAAACATTTCCAAACGGCCATGCTTCTTCTAAAATTACCAATCTATTTGTTTTTTTTACTGACTTTAAAACTGCATCAATATCTAAAGGTCTTACAGTTCTTAAGTCAATAATTTCACAAGAAATATTATCTTTTTTCAACTCATCTGCAGCTTTATATGCTTCTTTTATTATTTTTCCAAATGATACAATTGTTACATCATCTCCTTCTCTTTTAATATCTGCTACTCCAATTGGTAGAGAGTACTCACCTTCTGGAACTTCACCTTTATCTCCATACATTTGTTCACTCTCCATAAAAATTACTGGGTCATCATCTCTAATTGCTGATTTTAATAATCCTTTTGCATCATATGGATTTGAAGGAACAATAACTTTTAGTCCAGGTGTATTAGCAAACCAACTTTCAAAAGCTTGAGAATGTGTAGCTGCTAATTGACCAGCAGAAGCTGTTGGGCCTCTAAACACTATAGGGCATTTGAATTGTCCTCCGGACATTTGTCTAATTTTGGCTGCATTATTAATGATTTGATCTATTCCAACAAGTGAGAAATTAAATGTCATATATTCAACAATAGGACGATTCCCTGTCATTGTTGACCCAATAGCTACACCTGCAAAACCTAATTCTGCAATTGGTGTATCAATTACTCTTTTTTCACCAAATTCATCTAGCATTCCTTTTGATGCTTTATATGCTCCATTATATTCTGCAACTTCTTCTCCCATTAAATAAATACTTTCGTCTCTCCTCATTTCCTCCGACATAGCCTCACAAATAGCTTCTCTAAATTGAATAGTTCTCATAAATAATTATTTTATGCAAAAATAGTAAAGGATTTAGTATTTGTAATGAAAAAATGTAAAAAAAAATTACTATGCATGCATAGTAATTTAAACTTATATTATTTATATTTGAATAAAAATATACAATGAAAATATTAGTCTGTATTAGTCATGTTCCGGATACAACGTCAAAAATTAATTTTGTAGAAGGAAATACTGTTTTTGATAAAAATGGAGTTCAATTTGTTATCAATCCCAATGATGAATTTGGATTAACTAGAGCAATGTGGTTTAAAGAAAAACAGGGTGCTAGTGTAGATGTTATAAATGTAGGCTTGAAAGAGACAGAATCTACTCTAAGAAAGACATTAGCTATTGGAGCAGATAAAGCTTTTAGAATAAATAAAGATCCTAAAAACGGTATAACTGTCGCTAATGAACTTGCTAACTTTATAAAGAATGAGAGTTATGATCTTATTATAGCGGGAAGAGAGTCTATAGACTATAATGGAGGAATGGTTCCCGGAATGTTAGCAGAAATTATTGGAGCTAATTTTATTAATAATTGTATTGCATTAGATATTGAAAATGATAGAATTAGAGCAACTAGAGAAATAGATGGTGGAAAAGAAATGATAAGCACAGTTTTACCACTAGTAATTGGGGGTCAGAAAGGTTTAGTGGAAGAAAGTGATTTAAGAATTCCAAACATGAGAGGGATTATGATGGCAAGAAAAAAAGAATTAAATGTATTAGAATCACTAGATAATAGCAATCAAACATCTTCAATTAATTTTGAAAAACCTAAACCTAAGGGTGATGTAACTATTGTATCTTCAGATAATTTAGATGAATTAATAAATCTTTTACATAACGAAGCAAAAGTAATTTAATATGGCAGTTTTAGTATACACAGAATCGGAAAAAGGAAAATTTAAAAAATCCGCATTGGAACTAGTTTCATACGCCCGTGAAATTGCAAACAAGACTAACTCCTCTGTCACTGCAATTTCTATTAATACAGATGAATCGAATTTATTGAGCAATTATGGAGCAGATAAAGTATTAAACGTAATTAATACAAATTTAGAATCATTTAATGCACAATTATATTCAAGCGTAATAAATCAAGCTGCATTAAAAGAATCTTCAAAAATTATAATAATTGGCTCTAGTGCTAATTCAAAATATCTAGCTCCACTTCTTGCAATTAAACTTAATGCAGGATATGTTTCCAATGTTATTGAAATACCTACTTCCTTTAGCCCTGTAACTGTAAAAAGAACAGCTTTTACCAATAAAGCTTTTGAAAAAACACAAATTAATTCTGAAAAAGCACTTATTAGTTTAGCAAATAATTCTTTTGGTTTAGTTGAAAATAATTCTAACATGATAATTGAAGAATTTAGTGTTGATTTAGCTAAAAATAATACTACTGTTCTTTCTACTGACAAAGCTTCGGACAAAGTAACCATTGCTGATGCTGATACGGTAGTTTCAGCTGGTAGAGGACTAAAGGGACCTGAAAATTGGGGTATGATTGAAGAATTAGCAGATGTCCTTGGAGCTGCTACAGCTTGTTCAAAGCCAGTTTCCGATTTAGGATGGAGACCTCACGGAGAACATGTTGGTCAAACAGGCAAACCTGTAGCTTCTAATTTATACATAGCAATTGGAATTTCTGGAGCAATTCAACATCTTGCAGGAATTAATTCATCAAAAGTTAAAGTTGTTATTAATACTGACCCTGAAGCTCCATTTTTTAAAGCTGCTGATTACGGAGTAGTAGGAGATGCATTTGAAGTAGTTCCTAATCTCATAGATAAGCTTAAAACTTTCAAATTGCAAAATTCATAAATTTTAAGTCTCACTTAAAAAGATTAAATTTGACTTTAAAAGTTAAATTTATTTATGAGCCTAGTTCGTCTAATTATTAAAGGTATATCCTACAGCCAAACTCAAAATGGAGCCTATGCATTAATATTAAGTGAGGTAGAAGGTAGTCGTAAATTACCTATTGTTATTGGCGCATTTGAGGCCCAATCTATTGCAATAGCCTTGGAAAAAGAAATTAAACCTCCCAGACCACTAACACACGATTTATTTAAAAACTTTTCTATTAGATTTGATATAGTTATAAAACAAATTATTATTCATAAGCTTGTTGATGGGGTATTTTATTCTAGTATAATTTGTGAAAGAGATAAAATTGAAGAGATAATTGATGCAAGAACAAGTGATGCAATTGCATTAGCACTAAGATTTGACGCTCCAATTTTTACTTATGAAAATATCTTAAATAAAGCAGGGGTGATTTTAAAAAGCGGAGATGAAAATCAAGATAGTGATTACGTTTTAAAAGAAATAATCCATGATCAAAATACTGACTCAAGTAAAGATTTAAATAATAAATCAACTGAGGAACTACAAAAATTATTAAAAATTGCTGTACTTAAAGAAAATTATGAAGATGCAGCTCTAATTCGAGATGAAATATCTAAAAGACAATAATTATGATAAAAAAAATATCTTTATTAATATTTATTTTAACCTCACAATTGATTTTTTCTCAGACGCTAGATGGAGATTGGCTTTTTAGTAAAATCCAAAATAATAATGGTTTAGAACTGTTTAAAATTAATAAAAGTGATATTATTAATTTTAATGATGGAAATTTCAATTATAGTTTAAAAGCTAAAGATTTAATTGCTAGTGGTAGTTATACATTAAATGAAAATGAACTCCAACTACAATATTCAAGTCCAAATGATAGTCTTAGAAAATTCAAAATTTTAGAATTTTCAGAAAATAAATTGGAATTAAGTGAAAATAATTTGTCCTATAAATTTGTTAAAAAAAACACTTTGATTCCAAGTCAAGGAATTTCACCCTCTGGAATATTAAAAGGAATTCTTGGCATGATTTCTTTAATTTTTATAGCATTTTTATTTAGTAAGAATAGAAGAGGAATAAATTGGAAAACTGTTTTAATTGGATTGGCTGCTCAATTTCTACTTGCAGTAGGGGTTTTAAAAGTCAATTTTATTAAGCTAATATTTGAGTTTTTTGGAAAAATATTTGTAAAAACATTAGATTTTACAATAAAAGGTAGTGAGTTTTTATTGGGTGAAAAGTTAATGAGTATTGAAGGTTTCGGTTACGTTTTTTTATTCCAAGTATTGCCTACAGTGATATTCTTTTCTGCTTTAACTTCAGTTTTATTTTATCTAGGTATTATCCAAAAATTTGTTAAGGGGCTAGCATGGGCTTTAACTAAATTATTAAATATTTCTGGAGCAGAAAGCTTAAGTGTTGCAGGGAATATATTTTTAGGACAAACAGAAGCACCACTTATGATAAAAGCATATTTAGAAAAAATGTCCAAATCTGAGATATTATTAGTCATGGTGGGTGGAATGGCTACTGTTGCAGGAGGGGTTATGGCAGCATATATAGGATTTTTAGGTGGTGAAGACGAGGTTGTTAGGTTATTTTATGCAAAACATTTATTAACTGCTTCTGTTATGGCGGCTCCAGGCGCAATTGTGATTTCGAAAATACTTTACCCTCAAACTGAAAAAATTAATACTGAAGTCCATGTTTCTAAAGACAAAATTGGTTCTAATTTATTAGATGCAATTGCAAATGGAACTACTGAAGGCTTAAAACTAGCTGCTAATGTTGGGGCAATGCTATTAGTTTTTATTGCTTTTATAGCAATGATTAATTTTGGATTTGAAAAAATAGGAGGTTTTGGTCAAATAAATAGTTGGATTAATTCAAACACACCCTACGACCAACTTTCTTTGCAGTTTATTCTTGGATATGTATTTTCGCCACTTATGTGGTTAATTGGCGTAGCTAGAGAGGATATGGCTTCAATGGGACAGCTTTTAGGAATAAAATTAGCTGTTAGTGAATTTATAGCTTATGAAGAGTTAAAAAACATGTTGGACGTTAAAAATTTAATTCATTTAAAATATAAAAAATCTATAATAATGGCTACATATATGCTATGTGGTTTTGCAAATTTTGCTTCAATTGGCATTCAAATTGGTGGAATTGGCTCTTTAGCTCCAGGGCAAAGAAAAAATCTTTCTCAGTTCGGATTTTTAGCACTTGTTGGTGGTACATTAGCTTCTTTGCTTTCTGCTACTTTTGCTGGAATGATCATTGGTTAGAAAGTTAATAACTTTAGTACATTTATTATTCTATTTTCTTTGTATTTATCTATTTTTATTTTTTAAAAAATTTTCATTGCATGAAACAATATTTAGATCTTGTAAAAGAAGTATTAGAAAATGGTAATCAGAAAGGAGATAGAACCGGAACAGGAACTAAAAGTATTTTTGGATATCAAATGAGATTCGATCTTAGTAAAGGATTTCCAATTATTACTACAAAAAAACTTCATTTAAAATCCATAATTTATGAATTATTATGGTTTATAAAGGGTGATACAAATACTAAATATTTGACAGAGAATGGTGTAAAGATATGGAATGAGTGGGCTAACGAAAATGGAGATCTTGGTCCTGTATATGGGTATCAATGGAGAAACTGGAATGGTGATGAAATTGATCAAATAAAAGAATTAATTGAGACCCTAAAAACTAATCCTAATAGTAGAAGAATGTTAGTATCTGCATGGAACCCATCAGTTCTTCCAGACAATAAAAAATCGTTTTCTGAAAATGTTGCAGAAGGTAAAGCAGCTTTACCTCCATGTCATGCATTTTTTCAATTTTACGTAAATGATGGGAAACTATCCTGTCAACTATACCAAAGAAGTGCAGATGTATTTTTAGGTGTGCCATTTAACATTGCATCCTATGCATTATTTACAATGATGGTTGCTCAAGTTTGCGGATATGAAGTTGGTGATTTTGTGCATACATTTGGTGATGCACACATATATAATAATCATATTGATCAGCTAAACTTACAATTAACTAGAGAACCTAGAAATCTTCCAAAAATGCATATAAATCCTAATATCAAAAATATTTTTGATTTTAAAATTGACGATTTTACATTAACAGATTATGATCCACATCCACACATTAAAGGAGCAGTAGCAATTTAATCGATGAATAAATCAAACTTAACAATTATTGTAGCAGCAAGTACAAATAATATTATTGGTAAAGACAATAAATTGATATGGCATCTTCCCGATGATTTGAAAAGGTTCAAAAAATTAACCTCAGGACATAATATTATAATGGGCAGAAAGACTTTTGATAGTTTTCCTGGTTTATTACCTAGAAGAAAACATATTATTATCACTAGAAGTAAAGAAAATAGTTCATCGAAAATGGTTGTTTATGTAAACTCAATTGAAGAGGCAATTGAAGCTTCTAAAGAAGATTCAAATCCATTTGTTATAGGGGGAGGAGAAATTTACAAAATGGCTATGGATTATTGTAATAAAATAGAAATCACCAGGATAAATTCATATTTTGATGGTGATACTAGTTTTCCTTTAATTGACTCTAATAAATGGGAGAAAAAATTTGATGAATTTCATGATATTGATGAAAATCACAAACAATCTTTTAATTTTGAAACTTACGAAAAAAAATAACTATGAAAGCATATATTTTTCCAGGACAAGGTGCTCAATTTTCTGGAATGGGGCTCGATCTTTACAACAACAACAAAATCTCTAAAAATTTATTCAATTCTGCAAATAATATACTAGGATTTGATATTACAAAAATTATGTTTGAAGGTTCTTCAGAAGATTTAAAAGAAACAAAGGTTACCCAGCCTGCTATTTTTCTTCACTCCGTAATTTTAGCAAAAACTCTTGGCGATAAATTCAATCCAGACATGGTTGCCGGACACTCGCTTGGTGAATTTTCTGCATTGGTTAGTTGTGGAGTATTAAGGTTTGAAGATGGATTGAAGCTAGTATCTAAAAGAGCAATTGCAATGCAAAAAGCATGTGATATTCAAAAAAGCACTATGGCTGCCGTGCTTGGTCTTGAAGACACAATTGTAGAAGATGTTTGTAAAAACATTGATGGTACTGTAGTTGCAGCAAATTATAATTGCCCTGGTCAATTAGTTATTTCAGGTGAATTAACAGCAATTGAAAAAGCTTGTGAAAAATTAAAAGAAAAAGGAGCTAGAAGAGCGTTGATACTTCCTGTAAGTGGGGCATTTCATTCTCCATTAATGGATCCCGCTAAACAAGAATTAGAAGCTGCAATAAGTGAAACTGAATTCTATAGAACAACTTGTCCAATATATCAAAATGTTACTGCTACTGCAGTAATAGATAAAAATGAGATAAAGAGAAATTTAATTTCACAATTGACATCACCTGTAAAATGGACTCATACAATTCAGCAAATGGTTAAAGACGGAGCTAAAGAATTTATCGAAGTTGGGCCAGGAAGAGTGTTACAAGGTTTAGTTAAAAAAATTAATAGAGAATCTGAAATATCTTCAGCTAACATAGAATAATAAATGAAAAACAAAAGAAGTGTATATATAATAACATTAATTATTATAAATCTATTATTAGATCAGCTATCAAAAATCTGGGTTAGATCAAATGTAATCCCAGATAGTATAATAAATATTATATCTGATTATTTTATAATTACAAATGTTGAAAACAGTGGCGCCTTTTTAGGCTTAGGTAGTGAATTCCCGCCAATGATCAAAAAAATATTATTATTAGCATTACCTGTAATTGTCTTAATTTCAGTATTAATTTATTTATTTAAAGATAAATCTTTAGATAAAATTAGTATTGTTGGGTTTAGTGTGATAATTGGAGGTGGAATTGGAAATATTTACGACCGATTCTTATACGGTTCTGTTACAGATTTTCTTTTTATTGATCTCGGTGGAATATTTAAAACTGGAATATTTAATATAGCAGACCTATCAGTAACAACTGGAATGATATTAATTCTATGGTCTAGTTTTAAAAATAAAGATTAATCGAAATTAATTTTTATAAATAACTCCCTCTTTCATAACAAAAACAACATTTTCCATTGTTGATATATTATCCATTGGATTATCATTAGTTGCAACGATATCTGCAATGTAACCTTGTTTTATTTGACCTAAAGAATCTTTCATGCCAAGAATGTTAGCATTAGTAATTGTAGCCGACTGTATACACTCCATTGCAGGCATACCAACCTCATTCATATATCTAAATTCTTTACCATTAATTCCATGTGGGTATACTCCAGCATCTGATCCAAATGCAATTTTAACACCAGACTTGTAAGCTTTTTCAAAAGTTGATTGAATTTGAGGGCCTATCGCAAGAGCTTTTGGAACTACTAACTCATCATAATATCCTTTAATCTTTGCTTTTTCAGCTACTTCTTTTCCAGCTGTAATTGTTGGCACATAATAAGTTCCATATTCCTTCATTAATTCAATCGATTTATCACTCATTAATGTACCATGCTCTATAGTTGTAACTCCTCCAATAATTGCTCTTTGAATTCCTTCATCACCATGAGCATGAGCAGCTACAATCATTCCATAATCTTTTGCTGTATCACAAATAGATTTAATTTCTTCTAAAGTAAATTGAGGATTTTGACCATTTTTAGCAATACTCATTACTCCTCCAGTAGCAGTAATTTTTATGTTATCCGCCCCATCCTTGTACCTTTGTCTAACTGCTTTTTTTGCATCATCAACACTATTTATCACCCCTTCTTTTGGTCCTGGATCACCTCTGAGAGATTTTTTCCATCCGTTAGTAGGATCAGCATGACCTCCTGTTGTTCCAATAGCCTTACCAGCTGTATAAATTCTTGGGCCTATAACCTCTCCCTTATTTATAGCATTTCTTAATGAGATATTTACTCCAGACCCTCCTAAATCTCTTACAGTTGTGAAGCCCGCCATTAAAGTTATTTCAGCATATTTTAAAGAACTAAAAGCTAAGTCAGCATCATTAGCTGTAAATGCATTCATGTATTTTTGTGGATTAAATTCACTCTCTATGTGTACATGTAAATCTATCAAACCTGGCATGACAGTTTTAGTTTTCAAATCAATAATAATATCGTTAGAATTTTTAGGCTTAACAAAACCATTTTTAATAGAAACAATTTTATTTGATGAAACAATAATTGTTTTATCATTTAGAACTTTTCCATTCTTAGTATCTATAATTTTGCCACAATGCAAATAGGAATCTTGCGCATAAAAAATTGTAGTAAATAATATTAATATAAGGTTTATATAATTCTTCATATGTTTTAAATTTGGGTTTTACTAAGTATACTAATGTACATATTTTTTTTACTTTTTTGAAAAATTATGTATAAAGTAGCTTATTTTAGCAATAAACAACTTGATCATATATAATTTTATTTTACATATTAGTTCAATTGGACTAAATTTTATGTCCTTGTTCAGCTCAAAGATTAAATTGGGGGTCATAGGCAGAAAAAATACTTTTAAAGTTCTTAAAGAGTCCTTATCTAATAACGAAAATACTCTTTGGTTTCATTGTGCATCTCTTGGTGAATATGAGCAAGGGTATCCACTTTTTATTGAGCTAAAAAAAAATTATCCAGATATTAAAATAGTGTTAAGTTTTTTTTCACCATCTGGATATGAGGTAAAAAAAAAATCAAGTATAGCAGATATTGTTGTTTATCTCCCATTAGATAAATTATCAAACTGCAAAAAGTTTATAAACTTAATTAATCCTATACTAGTAGTTTTTGTAAAATCTGAAATTTGGCCAAACTATTTAAAAGAAATAAAAGACAGAAACATAAAATCAATTTTAGTTTCCGCTATATTTAATCCATCTCATCTTAATTATACTATACTAAAAAAAGCTGCTGCTAAGTTTGATTATATTTTTACACAAGATGAAGATTCAAAATCACGTTTTGAGTCTATTGGTCATAAAAATGTTGTGAATGCAGGTGACACTAGATATGATAGAGTGCTATTAGCAAAAAAGTCTAACAAAGATATCGGCTACATTGAAAGTTTTTTAAATGATACAAACTGCTTGGTTGTTGGAAGTTCTTGGGAAAAAGATCATGAAATTATTGTAAAACATATTAATAATTCTAAAATAAATTTCAAATACATAATTGCTCCACACGAAATTAATGTTGATAAAATCAAAGAGCTTCAAAAAAATATTAAGCCTAAATCTATTCTTTTTTCAAATATTTCAAAGGAAAATATTAAATCAGCGAAAGTGATTATCATAGATAATATTGGTATTCTTTCTAAACTTTACAAGTATGCTACAATTGCTTATGTTGGCGGAGGATTTAATGGTGAAGGGAAACTTCATAATACATTAGAGCCTGCTGTATTTGGAGTTCCAATTATCATAGGGAAATATTTTAATAAATTTCCTGAAGCAATAGGAATGATTAACATTGGAGGTATGTTTAGTATATCAAATTACAGAGAATTTGAATTAACAATAACTCACTTAAATAAAGAAAAAAACTTATTAAAAACAGGATTAATTAATTCAAATTTTATCAATAATAAAGTTGGTGCTACTGAATTAATTTTACAACACCTAAAATAAAAATTATGAAAAAATTAATATTACTAATTATCAGTATTTTTACATTGCAAGTCTTTAGTCAAAGTGTAGTTTTAGAAAGCTTTGGACCTAATTTTGATTCCCCTGTAGAAATAAAGAATGCAGGAGACGACAGACTATTTGTTGTTGAACAGATAGGAAAAATACAAATTTTAAATTCTGATGGAAGTGTTAATTCTACTCCTTTTTTAAATATAACTTCAAATGTTCAGTATGGAGGAGAAAAAGGATTATTAGGACTAGCGTTTCACCCAAATTACCCAGATAATCCTAGTTTTTTTGTTAACTATATAAATAATAACGGGAATACGGTTATTTCAAAATTTTCAGTAAGCTCTAATCCAAATATTGCAGATACTCAAGAAGATATTTTAATGACTATCAATCAGCCATACGGAAATCATAATGGTGGTTGTATAAATTTTGGTAAAGATGGTTATTTATATATAGGAATGGGAGATGGAGGCAGCGGTGGTGATCCTCAAAACTATTCTCAAAACCTTAATTCATTACTTGGAAAAATACTTAGAATTGATATTAATCACGATGGTGCAGTATACTCTGTTCCTGAAAGTAATCCATATATTGGAATTGACAATGCTCAACCAGAAATATGGGCTTCGGGACTTAGAAACCCTTGGAAATTTAGTTTTGATACTTATGATACATTTGGAGGTTTAGAAATTGATGATTTATGGATAGCGGATGTAGGTCAGAATGAATTTGAAGAAATTAATTTAGTAGATAATTATATTAGTAGTGGATTAAATTATGGATGGAGATGCTATGAAGGAGATGATATATATAATAATTCAAACTGTCCGTCTTCTGATGAGTTAACCTTCCCAGTCGCAACCTACTCTCATAGTAATTCAGGTCAATTTAAATGCTCAATAACTGGAGGCTATGTTTATAGAGGAGAATTATTAAATAATATGCAAGGAGTTTACTTCTTTGCAGATTATTGTAGTCAAGAAATAGGTTTATTAAATAAAGAAAATGACATTTGGAATTATTCACTTGTTAATCCTACTGCACCTGGTAGTTGGGTAACCTTTGGAGAAGACATAAATAAAGAATTGTATATAGCCTCAGTCAACGGTGGTTTATATAAAATTGTTAGCGCAGCGCTGAACACTAATGATCTTGATGAAAGAAATATCTCTATTTACCCTAATCCATTTGAAAATGAAATATATTTCAACAATTTAGCAGTAACAGTAAATATCATAATTTATGACATTAATGGCAAAGAACTATTGACCTTTGAAAATCATAAAGACAATGTATTACATCTTGACATATTAGATAGTGGTATTTATTTTATTAATATTAATAATCAAATTAAAAAAATTATAAAAAAATGAAAAGGTTTGTATTCTTATCAATAATTATTTTAACAATATCCTGTGATTTTAAAGTAGATAAAAAGATAGATTTTGATACATCTTCTAAAACAGAAGTTGAATTCTATTCTAGTGATGAGACTATAAAATCAAATTATCCATTTTCAGATGCTGTAATAATTGATAATTTCATTATTCTTTCTGGAGTGGTTGGAAATATTCCAGGAAATGAAAAAGTTGTAGATGGAGGAATACAAGCAGAAACAAAACAAGCAATGGAAAATATTAAAACTATTTTAGAGCATTATAATCTAACCATGGATAATATTGTAAAATGTACATGTATGATTGATGATATCTCAGAATGGGGTCAGATGAATGAGATTTATACAACTTATTTTTCAAATCATAAACCTGTAAGAAGCGCATTTGGCGCAGATGGATTGGCTTTGGGAGCAAAATTAGAAATAGAATGCTGGGCAATAAAAAAGTAATTAATAATCTTATGATTATTATAACATATTAGTTTGTTAAATCTTTATACATTTGCAAAAAATTGTTAGAAGTTGCCTGAAAATATTTCAAAAAAAACATTAATAGACTTAGAATTTTCAACAGTTCTACAACAAGTTGCTGAATTTAGTATTTCAGAAATTGGAAAAAAAGAAATCTTAGAAATAACTCCTTTTACAAATAGAAAAAAGGTGTTAAACGAACTTGCTTATACAAACGAGTACTTTTGTTCATTTGAAAATGAAAATAGAATTCCTAACCATCGATTTGATAATATTTATGAGCAAATAAAAAGGTTAGTAATTGAAAATAGTTTTTTAGAACCTGATAAGTTTTTAAAAATTGCAGCTACTTCTAATACAGTAGGAGTTCACAAAAAATTTTTCAAAAAATTTAAACCCTATTATCCTTCACTATATCAATTAAATGATAAGGTTCAGTACTTACCTAACATTTCTTTAGAAATAACAAAAATAATTAATCCTTACTCTGAAATAAAAGATAATGCATCTATTCTATTAAAAAAAATCAGAAGAGAACTTATTGGCATACAAGGAAAGATAAGTCAAAGTTTTAATAGTGCTCTTAAAAGTGCGAAAAATGCTGGATATTTAGATGAAATTAAAGAATCTATAATTGATAATCACAGGGTATTAGCAGTTAAAGCAATGTATCGAAAAAAAGTAAACGGAAGTTTACTTGGATCTTCAAAGTCTGGAGGTATAGTATATATAGCTCCTCAAGCAACTCTTGCATATCAAAGGGAATTACAAAACTTGGAATATGATGAAAAGCAAGAAGTTATTAGAATTTTAATTGAATTAAGTGATCAAATAAGACCAAGTATCGATATTATAGAATCTTACTTAGTTTACTTGACTCATATCGATATAATTGCTTCAAAAGCAAAATATGCTAACTCAATTAATGCTACGCTTCCAAAAATATTAAACACAAAAAAATTATATTTTAAAAATGCTTTTCATCCAATATTATGGAAAAAAAATAATGATGAAGGATTAAAAATTATCCCTCAGACAATAGAGCTAAATAAATCTCAACAAATAATTGTTATTTCTGGACCTAATGCAGGAGGCAAAAGTATTACATTAAAGACTATTGGACTTTTACAAATTATGCTACAAAGTGGGTTACTAATCCCTGTAAATGAACAAAGTGAAACTAACATATTTGAAAATATATTAACAGATATTGGTGATAATCAATCTATAGAAAATCAATTAAGCACATACAGCTACAGGCTAAGTAATATGCGACATTTTTTAAGAAAATGTAATGATAAAACATTGTTTTTAATTGATGAGTTCGGAACTGGTTCAGATCCTGATTTAGGTGGTGCTCTTGCTGAAGTATTTCTAGAAGATTTTTACAATAAAAAAGCCTTCGGAATTATTACCACTCACTATTCAAATTTAAAAGTGTTAGCTAATGAGTTAAATAATGTTACTAATGCTAATATGCAATTTGATGAATACAGTTTAGAGCCATTGTACAAGTTGAATATTGGTCAAGCTGGAAGTTCCTTTACATTTGAAGTTGCACAAAAAAATAAAATACCATTTAGCTTAATAAATAAAGCTAAGAAAAGAGTTGAAAAAGGTAAAGTTCGATTAGAGAATACTATTTCAAAACTTCAAAGAGAAAGAACTATTTTTCAAAAAAAATCAGAAGGTTTAGCTAAGCAAAAAATTAAAGAACAAGAAAGAATCAACAAATTAGAGGATAAAGAAGATAAGATACAAGCTAAATTATCGGGGTTCCAAGAATTATATAACAATAATCAAAAAATGTTAACCTTTGGCAGGAAAATAAATGAATTTTTAAATAAGTATTTTCAGAATAACAATAAAAAAGAACTTAATTCTAGTTTTATAAAATGGGTTGAATCAGAAAAAGTTAAATACGCAAAAAAGAACCCATTAAAATCTAAACAACAAAAAAAACAAGCAAAGATTAATGAGAAGAGAATGAATGATGAAATAATAAAAGTTGAAAATGAAGTTTTAAAAAAAGTTAAACAGGTTAGAAAAATGAAGAAAAAAGAAGCTGAAAAAATTGCAATAGAAAGGGCTAATTATATATTCAAGGTTAACGATAAAGTTAGACTAATAGAAGGAGATACGATTGGAACAATTGAAAAGATTGAAAAGAAAAAAGCATTTATTAATTATGGTTTATTTACTACAACAGCTTCTTTTGATAAATTAGAAATTGTTAAAAATTAATCATAATTTAATATTCATTTATATAAATAATTAATAAAAAAAAGGGGTTAATCTTATAGATTAACCCCTTTAGTACTGAAGGCGGGACTTGAACCCGCACGGACTTACAGTCCATTGGATTTTAAGTCCAACGTGTCTACCAATTCCACCACTTCAGCATTATATGTTTATCAGAGCGAAAGAAGGGATTTGAACCCTCGACCTCCACCTTGGCAAGGTGATGCTCTACCCCTGAGCTACTTTCGCAGTTTTATTTAAATGAACAAACACCATTGGTGCGGCTGCAAATTTAATACAATTCTAATAATAGCAAAGAATTTTTAAAAAAAATAAAGAAATTTATTTACTAGATTTTTTCTTTATATCTCTTAGTTTTAATAAGGCATCTAAAGGGGTTAAAGAGTTAATATCAATATTTTCAAGCTCTTGTTTTATTTCTTCCAATACTGGATTGTCTAAATTAAAAAATTGTAATTGAATATCATCTTTAATAGATTTCACTTTCCCAGTCAATTCTTCATTGGAATGAGATTTTTCTAATTTTTTTAATATTAAATTGGCTTTTGATAATACTTGTTTTGGCATTCCAGCCATTTTAGCAACATGTATTCCAAAGCTATGCTCACTACCTCCTGGTATTAATTTTCTTAAAAAAAGCACATCATTTTTTTCTTCCTTTACAGAAACATTAAAATTCTTTATTCTTTTAAAAGAACAAGTCATTTCATTTAACTCATGGTAATGTGTTGCAAAAAGAGTTTTAGGTTTATTTGTGTTTTCATGTAAGAACTCACTAATAGCCCATGCTATTGAAATTCCATCATAGGTACTGGTTCCTCTTCCAATTTCATCTAATAAAATTAAACTCCTTCTAGAAATGTTATTTAAAATTGATGCTGTCTCATTCATCTCAACCATAAATGTAGATTCTCCCAAAGAAATATTATCACTAGCTCCTACCCTAGTAAATATTTTATCAAACCATCCCATTCTAACGTGTTTTGCTGGGACAAAGCTACCCATTTGAGCCATTATTACAATGATAGCGGTTTGTCTTAGAATAGCAGATTTTCCAGACATATTAGGGCCAGTAATCATAATTATCTGCTGTTTATAGTCATCTAAAAACAGATCATTAGCAATATAGGATTCATGAGAATCTAATTGTGTTTCAATTACTGGGTGTCTACCACTTTTAATTTCTAAGCTTTGTGAATCATCTATAACTGGCATGCAATACTTATTCTCAATAGCTAGTTTACCAAAAGCACATAGACAGTCCAATTTAGCAATATGATATGAATTGTTTTGCACTTCTTTTATGTATTTAACCATTTTAGAGATTAGATTATTAAATATCTCTATCTCTAGAGTCATAATTTTTTCTTCAGCTCCTAATATTTTAGATTCATATTCTTTTAGTTCTTCAGTTATATATCTTTCAGCATTAACAAGTGTTTGTTTCCTTATCCAATTTTCAGGAACTTTATCTTTATGGGTATTTCTAACTTCGATGTAATAGCCGAAGACATTGTTAGAAGAAATTTTTAGCGAAGGAATTCCTGTGACTTTACTTTCTCTATCAAGCATTTTATTCAATACTTCTTTACCAGAAAATGCTATTGTTCTCAAATTTTTTAGTTCTTCAGAAAATTCAGACGATATTGAATTACCTTTTAAAATATTAACAGGAGCATCTTCCAATAAGGTATTTTTTATCATATTTCTAAGTTCATCACAATTAGATAATTGTCCTCCTATTTGATTTAAAGATTTGTTTTTTGAATTTTCAGCATATGACTTAATTGGAACTATAGCCTCTAGTGAATTTTTTAATAATATTACCTCTTTAGGGCTAATTTTATTAGTGGCGACCTTAGATATTAACCTTTCAATATCTCCAATCAATTTAATATGATTTTTAAATTGAGATAAGGAATCTAAATCCTCTACTAAAAATTTAACTACGTTTTGTCTTTGCTTAATTTCATCTAAGTCTTTTAATGGAAGAGCAAGCCATCGCTTTAATAACCTACCTCCCATTGGGGATATTGTCTTATCGATTACATCAATGAGAGTTACTGCATTTAAATTATTTGAATAAAATAATTCTAAATTTCTGGTAGTAAATCTATCCATCCAAACATATTTTTCCTTTGGAATTCTTTTAATGGATGATAAGTGATCAATATTTTGGTGCTGAGTTTCGTTGAGATAGTGCATAATTGCTCCAGCTGCTGTTATACCTTCATTTAAATTGTCAATTCCGAAACCTTTTAGGTTTTTTGTTTTAAAATGAGAGCATAAAGATTCTTTGGCAAAATCATATTGAAATACCCATTCCTCTAAATAAAATAATTGATATGGGTAACTAAACTTTGAGGAAAAATCGTTTCTCTTTTGTTTAGAAATTAAAATTTCACTTGGATTAAAATTTTGAAGTAATTTATCAACTTCTTCTACACTACCTTGAGAAATTAAAAACTCTCCGGTAGATACATCTAAAAATGAAATTCCAATTTGTTTACCAATAACTATAGATGCTAAAAAGTTATTAGTTTTTGGAGATAAAACTTCATCAATTATAGCAAGTCCTGGTGTTATTAGTTCTGTAACACCTCTTTTAACTATTGTTTTTGTAAGCTTAGGATCTTCTAATTGATCACATATCGCAACCCTTAAGCCAGCCTTAACTAGTTTTGGCAAATAAGTATTTAATGAATGGTGAGGGAAACCAGCTAATTCGGTTTCACTCGCACTACCTGCTCCTCTTTTAGTTAAAATAATTCCCAATATTTTTGCAGTTTTAATAGCATCTTGACCAAAAGTTTCATAAAAGTCTCCAACTCTAAATAATAATAATGCGTCAGGGTATTTAGCCTTAATAGCATTGTATTGCTTCATTAATGGAGTAATTTTTTTTATTGATTTTGACAAGATGAATAGCTTTAAATAATTATTTTTACCATGAAATTATCATTATTGCTAATGTAATTAATATTTATTTTTCTAAAAAAAATTTAAAATAAGATATTTCAGTTTATATTTCATAAAATGAGAAAATTAAAAAACAGTGAATTAAATAGAATTAGTAACGAAGAGTTTAAAAAAACTGAAAAAAAACCAATTTCTGTAGTACTAGACAATATTAGAAGTTCTAACAATATAGGCAGTGTGTTTAGGACTAGTGATGCTTTTTTAATTGAAAAAATATACCTCTGTGGAATTACAGCTACTCCTCCAAATAAAGACATTAATAAAACAGCCATTGGAAGTACTGAATCTGTTGATTGGGAATATAGATCCTCAACATTAGAACTTATTAAAGAATTAAATGAAAATGGTTATTGCGTCTTGTCCGTTGAACAATGTGAAGGAGCTAAAAAGCTTAATGAATTTAAATTTGATAAAAATAAAAAATATGCGCTTGTATTTGGAAATGAAATCAAAGGGGTTTCACAAGATGTTATCGATAATAGTGATAATGTTATTGAAATACCTCAATTAGGAACTAAGCATTCTTTGAATATTTCTGTCAGTGTTGGAGTTGTTCTATGGAATTCAGTTTTTAAACAAGCTTAACTGCAAATTGAATTTAACACGGAAAGATAATCAAGTCGGTTATTAACAAAGTCTAAATCATTAATATCAATAATTTTAATATTTAACTCTTTCTGTGTTTTTAAAAAATCTAAATAACCTGTGTTAATACTATTTAAATAATTCTCATCTATACTTTGCTCATAGTCTCTCCCTCTTTTTTTTATATTTTCTTTTAATCTCTCTACATTTTGGTTTAAGTAAATATATAAATCTGGTTTAAGAATATCTCTATACATTGAAAAAAACAACTTTCTATACAATAAAAATTCATCTTCACTAAGAGTTATTTTTGAAAAAATTAATGATTTAAAAATGTCATAATCACTAATTATCGAATCATTAAATAAATTTAGTTGTGATAAATCATCTGTAATTTGCTGGTATCGTTCTGCTAAAAATGACATTTCTAAAGTAAATGCATATCTTTCTGGCTCTTTGTAAAATTTAGGTAAAAAAGGATTATCTGCAAATCTTTCTAGAATTAACTTAGAATTAAAATCCAGTGAAATTTGATTAGATAAGGATGTTTTACCAGCTCCAATATTGCCTTCAATAGCAATATATTTATAATCAGAAATATTAAATTTTGATTTAGGATTATTCAGAATTTCCTTAGTTGCATTTATAGATTCATTATTTGAATTAAGTTTGATTAATTCAGAAATATTTTTATTTAAAACGGGATGAATAACATTAGGATCAATATCCATTAAGGGGTGCAAGACAAATGATCTTTTATGCATAAGTGGATGAGGAATTGTAATTATATCATTTTCAATTATTTTATTTTCAATTAAAACAATATCTAAATCAATAACTCTTGAAATATTTTTATTTCCATCAATTCTATTTCTACCTATTTTCTTTTCAATGGATAATAAATTACGCATAACATTACTGGGGTCTTCATTTGAAAAAAAAGATATGCAAGCATTAAAAAAATTATCACCTTTAAAGCCAACAGATTTAGTTTCGTAAACATTAGAAATAGAAAAAATTATAGCAACTTCAAGATGAATTAAATCAATAGCTTGTTGTAAATTTTTTAATCTATCTCCAATATTACTTCCAATTGAAAGATGGTACTTATTAAATAATTTCATTATTACAAATTAAATAAAAAAGAATTTCATTTTATTATATTTACCAGAATTAATATTAATAGAAAGTGACTGCTAACAATAAATTACTGGCCCAAAAAATTTATCTTATTTTAGGAGCATTGTTTATAACCTCTTTGGTTGTTTCAAATTTAATTTTTCAAAAGTTTTTTTATTGGCATCCTTTTGACATACGAGTTTTTGGAATTGATCTTTTTGTTCTTTCAGTTGGAATTCTTCCGTATCCAATTACTTTTTTAATTACTGATTTGATAAGTGAAATATATGGTAAAAAAAAGGCCAACCTTATTGTTATAGTGGGTATTTTTGCCTCTATATTTTCTATTTTAATTATTACAGTTGCAGATACTTTGCCTGCAATTCAAGATTCACCTGTTAATGATGAGCTATTCTCCAGAGTATTTGGAAGTACCATAATAGCAGTTTTTGCTAGCATGATAACTTATCTTTTTGCTCAATTTGTAGATATACAAGTTTATCATTTTTGGAAAAATCTAACTAAAGGAAAAATGCTTTGGCTAAGAAACAATTTCTCTACTTTTTTTTCACAGTTTGTTGATACATTTACCATAACATTTTTATTATGTTTCTTTGAAATTATTTCTTGGGATCAATTTACTGGACTATTATTGTCAGGATTTTTATTCAAAATATTGATCGCATTAGTAGATACTCCGTTTCTATATATTGGAGTTTATTTATTTAGAAAAAAATTCAATCTAAAAATTAATGAAGAGCTTAATATAAATTAGAACTTAATTTTAACAACAAATCCTTCGTGAGATCTTACATTAAAAACTTTGTTATCGTTAAATATCAAATATTGACCCTTAATTCCTTTTAAAACGCCTTTGATCAAGTTATTTTTTGTTAATTTTTGAGTAGCCGGTTTTATAGGATATTCAATTACAGGGAAGTAAATATCTGTTTTGTCTCTATTATTAATATAGTAATCTAATGTTTCACTTGGTATGTGCATTTTCAAATCATCTTTTACAGATAATATATTTAAATCATTTTCAGAACTAATTAACATTTTTCTCCAATTAGTCTTATCACTTATAAAATCTTTAAGAGCTAATTCAGTAATGCCGGCTAAATATCTGTTAGGTACTTCAACAATTTCAACTGCTTGATGCGCTCCTTGATCAATCCATCTATATGGAACCTGTGTTTTTCTGGTAACTCCAACTTTTATTTGACCAGTATTTGCTAAATAGACTATATGTGGTTGCAATTGAATTTTCTTTTCATAATCTAGGTCTCGATCTTCTATATTTAAATGAGCTGTACTTAATTCTGGTCTAATTAACCAATTACCTGCTTGAGCTTGATCAAAAAAACAGCTTTTACAAAAACCTTGTCTAAAAATTTCTTTTTCATCGCTACAACACAAACATTGATACTTAATAAATTCAACTGACATTTCTTTACCTATTAAATCATTTACACAAATAAAGTCGTTGTCAAATTCCATAAAGTATTTTACTGGACTTTGAAATTCTGTGTGCATTTTTCTTATAACCCCTTGAAATTTCATAGAAAAATTTACTAATTTTAGAATACTTATAAATATAATTATAATAAATGGTAAATCCTTTCATTAATACAGTTACCTCATGGTTTTTAAAAAAAAGGATTCATCAAATTGAATTATTTATAAAATTCCCCCACGAAGTACAAAATGAAGTATTAATTAATTTAGTTAAATCTGCAAAAAGTACATTTATAGGAAAAAAATATAATTTTGAATCAATTAAAAACTATCAAGATTTTTCAAACCAAGTTCCCATAACAAATTATGAAGATATTTCAGAATTAATTGAAAGATCAAGGATGGGAGAAAAAAATATTTTTTGGCCATCTGAAATCAAATGGTTTGCTAAATCCAGTGGTACAACCAATTCAAAAAGCAAATTTATTCCAATTAGTAATGAATCTCTCGACCATTGTCATTACTCTGCTAATAAAGATTTATTATGCTTATATCTTTATAATAATCCAAACTCTAAATTATTTGAAGGAAAAAATTTAAGACTCGGGGGCAGTAAATCAACTTATAAAGAAAATGGAACAATATATGGAGATCTCTCTGCAATATTAATTGAAAATATGCCAATTTGGGCAGATTTTAGCAGCACTCCTTCAAAAAAAACTACTCTTTTAGCAGATTGGGAGTTAAAAATGCCCGCTATTATTCAAGAATCAATAAATGAGAACGTTACGAGCTTAGCAGGTGTACCCTCTTGGATGTTAAGTCTTCTAAATAAGGTATTAGACTATACTAACAAACAATACATTAATGAAATATGGCCTAATTTAGAAGTTTATTTTCACGGAGGTGTTAGTTTTTCCCCATATATAGATCAGTATAAAAATATTTTAAATTCCAATATTGTACAATATTATGAAATTTATAATGCATCAGAGGGCTTCTTTGCAGTTCAGGACAGAAACGATTCAAAAGAAATGCTACTAATGTTAAATTATGGGGTATTTTATGAATTCATTCCAATGGATAATTATAATGATGACAACATAATTGGGCTTGATAAAGTTAATATTAATATAAATTACGCGATTGTGATTACTACAAATGCTGGATTATGGAGATATAAAATTGGGGATACAATAAGATTTACTTGCTTGAACCCTTTTAGAATAGTAGTAACAGGTAGAACAAAACATTTTATTAATGTATTTGGAGAAGAAGTAATTATTGAAAATTCAGATAGAGTAATACAAAAAATAAGTAAAAAGTTAGACTTAAAAATCATTGATTATACAGTAGCTCCAGTATATATGGATGGCAAGAAAAAAGGAAGACATCAATGGTTGATCGAATTTTCTGAAAAAACTACTAAATTAGAAGAGATCACTAATATGATTGATGTTTTTTTAAAACAAGAAAATTCTGATTATGAAGCTAAAAGATATAATAATATTTCGCTAGAAAAACCTGAAATTATCCTAGCTAAAACAGGTCTTTTTTATAATTGGATGAAAAATAAAAATAAGCTGGGAGGTCAAAATAAAATCCCTAGATTATCTAACTCTAGAAATTATATGGAAGAATTAATTATATTAAATAATTAAGAAACTGCTTTTAACTTTTTTAAGCTAATTCTTGAAAGTTGCTTTTGTGCATATGTCTTTGTTACTACTAATTTTTTACTATCACCGCCTGGCATATTAAACATTGCATCATTTAATATTTCTTCACAAAGAGATCTTAAACCACGAGCACCAAGATTATAATCTACAGCTTTATCAACTATAAAATCTAATGCCTGATCTTTAAACAGAAGTTCAATACCATCCATTTCAAACAGTTTAATAAACTGTTTTGTAATAGCATTTTTTGGAGTAGTTAAAATAGACCTTAAGGCAACAGCATCTAATGGATTCATATAAGTTACTACAGGAAGCCTACCAATTATTTCAGGAATTAATCCAAAATTCTTTAAATCCTTTGGATTTATATATTGTAACAAATTTTCTTTAAGAATAACATCCTCTTTTGACGATTTATATCCAATGGCTGCCATATTTAATCTTTTAGAAATAAATCTGTCTATTCCATCAAAAGCACCACCAGCTATAAATAAGATATTTTCAGTATTTACCTCAATAAATTTTTGATCAGGATGTTTTCTTCCTCCTTTTGGAGGAACATTAACAATAGTCCCTTCTAAAAGTTTTAATAATGCTTGCTGAACTCCTTCACCTGAAACATCTCTAGTTATGGATGGGTTATCACTTTTTCTGGCTATTTTATCTATTTCATCTATAAAAACAATACCTTTTTCAGCCTTTTCCAAATCATAGTCTGCTGCTTGTAATAATCTAGTAAGAATACTTTCCACATCTTCACCAACATAACCTGCTTCTGTTAAAACAGTAGCATCAACTATTGCTAAAGGAACATCTAACATTTTGGCAATAGTTTTGGCTATTAATGTTTTACCCGTTCCAGTTTGACCAACCATAATGATATTACTTTTTTGGATTTCAATATCATCTTCAATTTTTTGGTTTAACCTCTTGTAATGATTGTATACAGAAACCGCTAATATTTTCTTAGTAAAATCTTGACCTATTACATATTCATCTAAAAATAATTTTATCTCTAAGGGCTTTAAGAGTCTAGTTTCTTGAGTTTCTTTTGTTTTAACTTGTAAGTTAGATTCTTGAATAACAATACCATTAGCTTGCTCAATACATTGATCACAAATGTGTGCGTCAATTCCAGCGATAAGAAGTAAAGTTTCTGCTTTTTTCTTACCACAAAAAGAACAATGTAATTCTTCTTTACCCATTTAAGATCTACTTAAGATTTCATCAATCATTCCATATTCTAATGCTTTATCTGCTTTCATCCAGTAATCTCTATCACTGTCAGCATAAACCTTATCATATTTTTGACCTGAATGTTTACTGATAATTTTATATAATTCTTCTTTAAGAATTAGAATTTCTCTTGCGGTAATCTCAATGTCACTAGCTTGACCTTGAGCACCTCCAAGTGGTTGATGTATCATCACTCTTGAATGTGTTAGGCCACTTCTTTTACCTTTTTCTCCTGCACACAATAAAACAGCCCCCATAGATGCTGCCATGCCAGTACATATAGTAGCTACATCAGGTTTAATTAATTGCATAGTATCGTATATACCTAAGCCAGCATACACACTACCACCTGGTGAATTAATATAAATTTGAATATCTTTTGAAGAATCTGTACTTTCTAAAAATAGTAATTGGGCTTGAATAATGTTAGCAACTTGATCATTAATAGCGGTACCCATAAAAATTATTCTATCCATCATTAATCTTGAAAAAACATCAAATATTGCAATATTCATTTGTCTTTCCTCAATTATGTTTGGAGTTAATGAACTTGGATACATACTACTTATTATTTTATTGTAATAAGTACTACTAATTCCTTGGTCCTTTATAGCAAAATTTTTAAATTCTTTTGAGTAATCCATGTTAAGTTTATTATTTAATTAAATATACTAATTTTAAAAATTAAGCACCATAAACTTCTTTAACGAATTTTTCGTAAGTAAGTTTTTTTGACTTTAAATTTGCATTTTCTTTGTAAAAGGCTAATATTTTTTGACTAGTCAACTGCTCTGATAATCTTTTAACTTCATCTTTATTTGAAAGTACTCTAAATACAATATCATCAAGCTCTTTGTCTGATGGGTTTGCTTGACCATATTGTAACATTTGATTTACTATCATTTGTTTAGCATAAGACTTAATATCATCCATATTAACTTGAAGTTTATTATCTGTGATAATTTTTCCTTCAATCAACTGATATCTCATACTTTTTTTCGACTTTTCATACTCTTGTTTTGCTTCTTCACTACTAAGAGTTTTTTCTCCAGCTGTTTCCATCCATTTTTGCAAAAACTTTGAGGGTAGATCAAACTTTGTATTATCAATTAGATATTCAGTTACATCATTTAACAACTTTTGATCAGATTGTTGAACAAATTGTTTTTCAGCATCTTCTGTGATTTTTTTTCTAAGCTCATTAACTGTCTTAACAGTTCCTTTTCCATATAATTTATCAAACAACTCAACATCTAAATCAGCAGGTTCTCTAAAATTAATTTCTTTTATTTTGCAGCTTAAGTTAATTTTTAAGTTTTCAGATTTTTCAGTTGTAATTTTTAAAGCAGCTGTTAAATCAGATGGGTTAGTAAATAAATTTTTAGATTTTAGATCTATCGTATCTCCAACTTTAAGTCCCATTAAAAGCTTTAAATTGGTCTTACTTTTAATTTTATCAAGCTTAAAAGTAAATGTGTTACTAATTTTCTCTTCTTCATTTTCAAATAAAGCAGTTATTTCATTGTTTTTATTTACTTCATTCTTTGCTACAAGCTTTCCATATTGATTTTGAATATTTAATATTTGATCATCAATCATTTTCTTGTCAGCGGATACAGTATAACTTGTTACTGGTTTTTTAAATTTTAAATTGACCTCAAATTCTGGAGTTAATCCAATTTCAAATTCGAAAGAAAGTTCACCTGAATCCCAGTCTATTTCTTCATCAGAAATTGGCAGTGGACTACCTAGAATATCTAATTTTTCAGAAACCATATAATTTCTAAGTTTTTCTTGAATTAATTTATTAACCTCATCTACAATAACAGCTTTACCGTATTGTTTCCTCACCAGACCTAAAGGTACATGACCTTTTCTAAAACCAGGAATATTTGCAGTTTTAGAATAATTTAATAAAACTTTGTTAACATTATCACTGTAATCATCCTTAGATAGATTAACAATAATTTTCGAATGATTCTTACTTAAACTTTTTTGTGAAATTTTCATTTTTTTCTTTAAAATTGGGTGGCAAAAATACAATAATTTTTAGATTACAGCAAGGGTATATTTTTAATGAGTTAATTATTGAATATATGTATTAAACTTGATAGAAAATCTTTAGGGTTTTCAGAATGTACCCAATGACCAGAATTTTTAATCTCAATTAATTGATAATTTTTGAAATAATTATTAATAAATGTAACATCAGAATCATTTATATAATTAGATTTTTCACCTTTAATAAACGTAGTATTTATATTAATTTTTTTATCAATATAAATTTGATCCATTAAGATAATTAAGGATTTATGTAAAATATCAATATTTGGCTTAAATTTAAATTGATTGTTATTGTCTCTAGAAATATTTTTTAATAAAAATAGTACTAAAGATTTATTTGTTATTTCTAAGTTTAGTTTGTTTTGAATTTCACTTCTTGAATTAAGATTAGCTAAATCAAGGTTACTCATTATTTCAAATAAATAATTAAACTTGGGTTCATATTCTCTTGGAGCTATATCTACAATGATCATTTTTCTAACAAACTCAGAATAGTACAAACTAAAATTTATAGCTACTTTACCCCCCATTGAATGCCCTAGAATATCGCATTTATTAATTTTTTTGTGATTCAAGTAATTGTAAACATCTAAAGTCATTACATCGTAATTCATGATATTTGAATGAAAACTTTTACCATGATTTCTTTGATCCAGTAAATGTATTTTATAGTCGTATTCACTTAGTTTATTAGCAATCGTTTTCCAATTATCTCCCATCCCTAAAAGACCATGTAGAATAATTAAGTGATTACTACCAGATCCAATTATTTTTGAATGTGGAATTTTCATGATAATTTTTTAAGATATGACTGTACAACTATTTCCAAACCGTCATACAAACTTTCAGTGATAAGGGCATGACCAATAGAGACTTCCATTAAATTTTCAATGTTATTTCTAAAAAACTCAATATTTGTCAGGGACAAATCATGACCCGCATTTATACCAATATTTAATTCATTTAATACTTTTGCACAATTCACATATGGATTAATCGCTTTAATTTTATCTAATGAATAGTTGACTGCATATGACTCTGTGTAAAGTTCTATTCTATCAGTTCCAATTTTATTTAAATTATTTAAGTATTTTAAATCTGGATTAATAAAAATTGAAGTTCTAATATTATTTCTTTTAAGTTCTGCCACTATTTCAGTTAAAAAATGTTCATTTTTTATAGTATCCCAACCTTTACTGGATGTAATATCATTAATTCCATCAGGGACCAAAGTTACTTGTGTTGGTTTAACTTTTAATACTAAATCAACAAACTTTTTATTAGGGTTACCTTCAATATTATATTCAGACTTAACAATAGATTTTAAATCAAGAGCGTCTTTATACTTTATGTGTCTTTCATCAGGTCTTGGGTGAATAGTAATACCATCAGCTCCGAAATTCTGAATGTTTCTTGCAAATTCTAAAAGATTGGGTTTATTGCCACCTCTTGCATTTCTTAATGTGGCAATTTTATTGATGTTAACACTTAATTTTGTCATTTTAAAAATTTATACAAAAATACAAACTACATTATGTTATTTATATAATATTATTGATTAATTTGGTTTAAAATTATAGTTAATAGATGGTTGTAGAAAATCCAGTAATAAATGATGTATTAATAAAAGTAATTAAAGAAATTAATTCTTTTTCTTTTAGTGAAATTAGTAATATTTTAGAACTTAATAATATCAAAATATTTAGTATTTCAATTGTTAAAATAGACTCAAACAATGTAGTTTGTAATATTAACGTTAAATCAAATCATTTAGTTTCTTCATTAAATTTACTTCGAGCATACGAATATGAAATTATTTCAGATCACAAAGAGGATGATTTCTTAGACGAGTTAAAAAATAGATCTCGCTATTTAGACAAATATTTAAATATGTAGAACTGATGAAAATAGCTATTTTCGGTCAATTTTATAAAACAGACCCAAAGCACGTTTCAAAACTAATTTCAATTCTTGAAAAGAAAAATCTAAGCATATTCATTGAGAAAAATTATTTAGAAAAACTTTATGATTTGCCAAATTCAATTAAAACATTCTCTAATCTAGATAATAGTTTTGACTTATTAATTTCCATAGGAGGTGATGGAACAATTTTAAAAGCTATTACTTATGTAAAGGACTTAAATATTCCTATAGTAGGTCTTAATACGGGTAGATTAGGATTTTTAGCTAAAATTCAATTTGATAAATTAGAAGAATTCATTGATACCATCGTTTCTGGCGATTATTCAGTTTCTGAAAGATCTTTAATTGAAGTATATACTAGCACTGAAAACAAAGATTTAAAATCATTAAATTTTGCATTAAATGAAATAAGTGTAGGTAGAAAAAATACAACTTCAATGATCTTCATAGAAACAAAACTTGATGGCAAGTATTTAAATTCCTATTGGGCTGATGGCCTAATAATTGCCACTCCAACTGGATCAACTGGTTATTCATTAAGTTGCGGTGGACCAATAATAATGCCTGAGGCAGAAAATCTTGTAATAACTCCAATAGCTCCTCATAATTTAAATGCAAGACCATTAGTTATTGCTGATAATACAGAGATTTCACTTAAAATTGACGGAAGAGAAAATGAGTTTTTAATTTCATTAGACTCTAGGATTACTACTTTAAATAAAAATACTACAGTAAAAATTAAAAAATCTTCTTTCAATATTAAAATGATTGAATTTGAAAGTGAAAGTTTTTTATATACTTTAAGAGAGAAACTTATGTGGGGTAAAGACAGAAGGAATTCACAATAAATTTATTATTAAGCTGTTCTATAATTGTTATCTATCAAACTATTTTTGCAAAAAAAACAAATGACAAGGATACTCATATTTTTACTTTTTTCTCAGTTTTCAATTAGCCAGATCTATGAAATAGGCGCTACATTAGGTGGAAGTAATTTTATTGGGGATGTTGGTGGGAGTACTTTTATTAATCCTGCTGGAGTTATAAAAAGTGATAGCGTAAGAAATGGATTAATGACATATGGTTTAACTTTAAAATGGAACAGAAGTCCAAGACATTCCTACAGGTTTTCTATCTTATCCTCACAGCTTAGTGCTTTTGATGTAGAATCTAATGATCCAAGAAGACAAGAAAGAGGGCTTAGCTTTGAAAGTGATTTATTTGAACTATCAATGGGTATGGAATTTACTTTTTTAGATTTTAATTTACATAAACCTGGGATTAAATTTACTCCGTATATATACTCTGGACTAGTTTATAGTAGTTATGACAAGCAGTTATTTCAAAATAATAATATTTCCAAAGTTGATGGTAAATCAAATTCATTTGGGATTCCACTAACTTTAGGGTTTAAATATAGAGTTTTGAATCAATTGATTTTATCTGCAGAATTTGGAGCTAGATATATGTTTACAGATAATATTGACGGAAGTTTTTCTAATGATGAAAATATGTCTAATTTTGGCAATATTAATAATAATGACTGGTACATGCTTTCATTGGTAAATATCTCATATACCTTTGGTAGAAAACCATGTTATTGCAATTATAATTAATGACTTTCAAAATTGATACCAATAATATTCCAAAGCATATAGCCATAATAATGGATGGAAATGGGCGATGGGCAAAAAACAAAGGGCTTTCAAGAAATCATGGTCATAAAGAAGGCAAAAAATCTGTGAAATCAGTTGTTGAGAAATGTGTTGAATTAGGAGTAAAAAATTTAACTCTATTTGCTTTTTCTACAGAGAATTGGAGCAGACCAAAAACAGAAGTAGAATTATTAATGGGGTTACTTCACAAATCCTTAATAAGTGAATTCAAATCATTAATGAAATATAAAATAAAACTAAATACAATAGGTGATACTTCTAAAATTCCATTAATTGTTAGAAAATATCTTAAAAGTGTTTGTGATTCAACAAAAGAGAACAAAAAAATGACTTTAAGTTTAGCATTGAATTATGGATCTAGAGATGAGATAGTTAATTCTGTAAAAAATATTGTACTTAAAGTTAAAAATAATATAATTTCTTACGAAAAAATTGATCAATCGGTAATAAATCAGCATCTTTACACTCGAAATTTGCCTGATGTTGATCTATTGATCAGAACTAGTGGTGAAAAAAGAATAAGTAATTTCTTATTGTGGCAGTCTGCATATGCTGAATTATATTTTAGTGAAAAGCTTTGGCCAGATTTTAGATCTGAAGAGCTAATAGAAGCAATATTGGATTATCAAAAAAGAGAAAGAAGATTTGGAAAGACAAGTGAACAAGTTATTTAAGATGAGTTTTTTTAATAAAATATTTAGCAACTCTTTATTTATTATTATGCTTATTTCTGTCACTGCATTTTCTCAAATGGCGGATAAAAAAGAAAAATATGTTATCGGAGATGTTAAAGTTTCTGGAAACACAACATTTAGTCCACAAACAATTGTAACATATTCAGGATTAAATAAAGGTGAACTAATCACTCTCCCCGGCGAAAAGATAAGTACTGCATTAAAAAAATTATGGAGTTCTAATCTATTTAGTTCAATTGAAGTTTATGAATTAAAAAAAGTTAATGATACTGTTTATCTTGAGATTGAATTAGTTGATTTACCAGAATTATCTAATCTTTTTATTTCTGGTGTTAAGAAAAATAAAACTGAAGATATTATTAAAGAAAATAAGCTTCAAAATGGAGTTAAAGTCACTGAAAATCTTATTACAACAACAATAAACTATTTAGAGAATTCATATAGAAAAAAAGGGTTTTTAAATGCAAAAGTTAAGATCAAAACAGAAAAAATTATTGATTCAATAAATAAATCTAGAGTTAATATGTATCTAGATATTGATAAAGGAAGTAAAGTTAAAATTAATCAAATCACTTTTTTAGGTAATGGTAAAATTAATTCAAAGGTTTTATTAAAATCCATGAGAAATACAAAAGAAAAAAATATTTTTAGATTTTTAAAAAGATCAAAATATATTTCAAATGATTTTCAAGAAGATTTAATTAGTATAGTAGATAAATATAAAGAAAATGGATTCAGAGATGCTAGAATATTATTAGATACATTATCATATGACAAAGAATCGAATATGGCCAATATTTCGATTAAATTACAGGAAGGAGAAAAATATACATATGGAAAAATCAATTATTTAGGAAATACTGTATACTCAGACTCACAACTAAATCAAATTTTGAAAATTAATGAAGGTGATACATACAATGGTGTTGAACTCGAAAAAAGAATAGCTGACTCTTCAGATCCTGATGCAAATGATTTAACTAATCTATACCAAAATAATGGTTATCTATTCTCATCTGTTACACCAGTTGAAGTAAGTGCTAATGGAAACGTAATTGATTTAGAAATCAGAATTAATGAAGGTAAACCTGCATATTTTAATAACATTAGTGTGGTTGGAAATGAAAAGACTAATGACCATGTTATATATAGAGAAATTAGAACAAGACCAGGTCAATTATATAGTAAGGCTAATGTTATGAGAACTCTTCGTGAATTGGGTCAACTTGGCTACTTTGATGCTCAACAGATTTCACCAGATTTTAAGAATGTTAATCCAGGAGATGGAACACTCGATATGGAATATTCGGTAGTTGAAACAGGATCTAGTCAAATTGAACTACAGGGTGGTTATGGTGGAGGTGGATTTATTGGAACTCTTGGACTATCCTTTAATAACTTTGCGATCAAAGATATTTTTAAGAAAGAGGCATACAAACCTGTGCCTATGGGTGACGGGCAAAAGTTGGCCTTAAGATTACAATCAAGTAGATTTTACACAATGAATAGTTTTTCTTTTACTGAGCCATGGTTAGGAGGTAAGAAACCTGTTCAGTTTTCTACTCAACTATCACAAACTAAACAATATTTATACAATCCTGTAACTAGAAATGCGGACAAATCTAGATCGTTCAACATAACAGGGATATCTGTAGGTTTAGCAAAAAGACTTACTGTACCCGATGATTATTTTACACTTTCTCAAGCAATAAGTTTTCAATATTATGATCTTAATAATTATAATACTGGATTATTTACATTTGGTAATGGTTCTTCCAAAAATTTAGCTTATACCTTTGGATTAAGCAGAAACAACACTTACACAGATCCAATATATCCAACTGGTGGGTCAAATTTTAGTTTTTCGGCAAAACTTACCTTTCCTTATTCATCAGTAAATAATGTAGACTACACGGCTTTAAAAAACGAAAGGGAGGATTTAGTGGAATTACTTGGAACAGACCCAACAAATACTACAGCTTCTGATAGAATATCAGAAATTGATCAACTTAAGTTTCAGTGGCTTGAATATTATAAAGTAAAGTTTAAGGGTGAATGGTTTACTGCTCTTACTAAAAAGCTTGTCTTAAGACCTGCTTTTGAATTTGGTTTTCTAGGTGCCTATAACAATGACAGAGGTATAGTTCCATTTGAAAGATTTTTCTTAGGAGGCGATGGGTTAGGTACTTATAGTTTAGATGGAAGAGAAACAATAGGATTAAGAGGTTATCCTAACCAATCCTTATCTTCTCAAGATGGCGGATCAATATATAACAAATACTCCTTAGAGTTAAGATACCCTATAAGTTTAGGTCAACAAGCTAAAATTTATGCACTGACTTTTATAGAAGGTGGATATTCTTTTAATGATTTCAAAGACTACAACCCATTTGAATTGAAAAGATCAGCAGGATTCGGAGTAAGACTATTTATGCCGCAATTTGGATTATTAGGGATTGATTTTGGTCATGGGTTTGATCCATTATCTGGTGAAAGTGATAAACATGGATGGGAAACTCACTTTTTGATTGGTCAAAGTTTTTAAAATATACTATCTAAATAATTTAAGCGTTAACTAACTAAAACAGTATAGAAATTAAAGCAATAAGATACATATTTACAACTATTATACTAATTATTAGTACAACAATCTATTCTCAGCAAAGAGGAGTCAGAATTGCGTACATTGATACAGACTATATTCTTGAAAATATTCCACAATATCAAGAGATAAATCAACAACTAAACTCAAATGTTGAAAAATGGAGAAAAGAAATTGAAAAAAGAATTAATTCAATAGATAATAAAAAATCAATTCTTAGCAAAGAAAGAATACTTCTTACTGATGAACTTATCAAAGAAAAAGAGGAAGATATTTTAATAGAAGAAGAAGAAGTATATAAATATCAACAAGACCGATTTGGTCCATCAGGTGATTTTATATTACAAAAGAAACAACTTATTCAACCTATACAAGATCAGATTTTTTTAGCAATACAAGAGATTGCCAAAACAAAGAAATATGATTTCATATTTGATAAATCTGCTGATATAGTTATGTTATATTCTGATAAAAGATATGATATTAGCGAACAAATATTAAGAACGATTTTAAGATCAAATAATCAGAAACAAATTGACAGTAGAAGAGAGAAGAAGAAGATTAATCAAGGATCAATTGTTGCTGAATCAGAAAAAAATGATAGAAAAGATGTCGATCTTGAAATTAAAAAATTAGAAGCTGAAGAAAAAAGAAAAGAAATCTTAACTGAAAGAGAAGCTAAAAAATTGGAAGCTGAAGAAAAAAGAAAAGAAATCTTAGCCGAAAGAGAAGCTAAAAAATTGGAAGCTGAAGAAAAAAGAAAAGAAATCTTAGCCGAAAGAGAAGCTAAAAAATTGGAAGCTGAAGAAAAAAGAAAAGAAATCTTAGCCGAAAGAGAAGCTAAAAAAT
>Ga0213862_10000072_pt1 | contig 38233 bp, 28 predicted proteins | sample PICome_7_FD_160092 | JGI IMG/M metagenome (GOLD analysis project Ga0213862, IMG submission 160092) | Coastal seawater microbial communities near Pivers Island, North Carolina, United States - PICO266 | ecosystem: Environmental > Aquatic > Marine > Coastal | place: USA: North Carolina... | reverse complement strand
TATTAGGTAAAAAAATGGGTTTTCGCCACGTAGAAAGCGGTGCATTGGTACGCTCTTCTTACAAGGCACATAAGCATATTGAGTAGTTAATTACTCAATTACTGATTGGACCACTTTTAAAAATACGCCCTCCTTATCTAAGAATCTAACACCTATTGCAATAGTATGGCATTGCGCTAGTGTATAAGTAGCCAAGCGTACTGCATCTTTTTCGGTCGTTAATATCGGCTGCTGCATGGCCTTTATGGATGCGATTTCTTTTTTACTAAAATCATGATGATCGGGATAGGATAAATGTGTGAAGTCAGCGCCTTGGCGTTTTAAGAAATCAACCAAGGGACTTGGGTTAGCAATCCCCGTAAGCAACACAAAAGGAGTTTTGATGAATTCATCTAAAGGTATTTCAACTGCACCGCGAACATGCGTATCGTATTCCAAGTTGGTAAAAAAGAGTTTTTGGTGTGGTGCTATGCCCAATCTCGTTTTGTAGGCGTTTTTAGTTTCTTCGTCAAGTGATGTGGGACATTTTGTTACGATCACCACATCGGCTTGCTGGGCAGCTGTGGCAGGTTCTCGCAAATTTCCAACAGGAAGTAAGGCGTCAGAAAACCAAGGCCTAGTATAGGTCGTTAATACTATTTTAAAAGTCGGTTGCAGTGCCAGGTGTTGAAACGCATCGTCTAAAAAAATAGCTTCGAGTGAAGGTTTTTGGGCAAGCATTTTTACAATTCCTTTTGGACGGCTTTCACAAACAGCTACAAATACCGTTGGGTGCTTTTGAGCCAACATCAATGGTTCATCACCAACATCAGAAGAAGGGACAGTTGAACGAACAGCCAAAAATCCTTTGGACTTGCGCCCATAGCCACGGCTCAACACGCCCAATTCCTTTTTTTGAGAAAAATGGCGTAGCAAGAAGTCGACCATAGGCGTTTTTCCGGTGCCTCCTGTAGCTAGATTCCCAACCACAATTGTAGGAATAGGTGCCACATAGCGTGAAATAACCCCCATAGCATACAGCTTTTTACGAAGCACAACGGCTCCTGCAAATAAAATTTGAAAGGGAAACAACGCTTTTTTCCAAATTGCCATGAAAACAAAAGTAGAACTTTTATCTTTGGAACAATGACAGTAGGCGAAATAACATCTTGTTTGGAAACATGGGCACCACTTGCCTATGCAGAAGACTTCGACAATGTGGGGCTTTTGGTAGGCAGCCATGCTCAGAACGTTAAAAAAGTACTGGTAACCCACGATGCGCTTGAAGAAGTGATTGATGAGGCCATTGCTGAAAATTGTGAGCTCGTGGTATGCTTCCACCCTATTATTTTTAAGGGGCTGAAAAAACTTACATATGCGACTTATGTTTCTCGAGCTGTCACCAAAGCTATTAAGCACGACATATCCATATACGCCATGCACACTGCCCTAGATGTACAACTCAACGGCGTTAACGCTGGTTTGGCCAATGCATTGGGACTGGTGGATAGAACCGTTATTCAACCAGCTAAAGGCACCATACAAAAACTCAACACCTACGTGCCCAACAAGCAACTAAAGGCGGTGCAAGAAGCCTTATTTGCTGCAGGAGCAGGAGCTATGGGACATTATGACGAATGTAGCTTTACCGTTGTGGGGGAAGGTGGCTTTAAGCCACTTAAAGGGAGTAAACCTTTTGTTGGCACAAACGGAACCCGCCATACTGCAGAGGAAACTCAATTACACATGATTTTCCCCAAGCACCTACACACCATGGTCATCAAAGCATTATTAGAGGCGCACCCCTACGAAACGGTTGCTTATGAAATTACAACATTGGAAAACAGCAGATCTGATTTGGGAATGGGTTGTATTGGAAACCTACCCACAGGCGAACAGGAATCTGATTTTTTGAAAAAATTAAAAGCTATTTTAGGCACACCTGTTTTAAGACATAGTGCGCTTTTAGGGAACCACATCAAGCGTGTGGCCATACTAGGTGGCTCAGGAAGTTTTGCTATTGAAAGTGCCATGGTACAGGGCGCAGATGCCTACATTACCGCTGACCTTAAATACCACGATTTTTTCAGGGCTGAAGCAAGCTGTTTGTTGGTTGATGTTGGGCACTATGAAAGCGAGCAATTCACCAAAACAACAATTATGGAGCATCTTAACAAAAATTTCCCTAATTTTGCGTTCATTTCATCAAAAACGGATACCAATCCTGTTCATTACTTCTAAACTATGGCAAAAAAGAAAGTTGAAACAACTATCGAAGAAAAACTAAGAGCACTATACAACCTACAACTGGTTGATACACGCATAGACGAAATACGAAATGTACGTGGTGAATTACCTTTAGAAGTAGAAGATTTGGATGCAGAAGTTGCAGGTCTTGATAAAAGATTAAGCAATCTGGGCATTGAGGTTACTGCCTATGAAGACGAAATAAAAGCTAAAAAGCTGGGTATTGAAACTTCAAAAGAGCTTATCAAAAAATACAACGAGCAACAAAAGAATGTACGTAACAACCGTGCCTATGAGTCGTTGACAAAAGAAATTGAGTATCAAGAACTTGAAATTCAACTAGCTGAAAAGCAAATCAAGCAACTAAAAGCCTTGATTGAACAAAAAAACGAGTCCGTTACCGAAACAACAACTAAACTGGAAGAGCGTAAAAACCATCTACAGCACAAAAAAGATGAACTTGACGCCATCCTAGCGGAAACGCAAAAGGAAGAAGATTTGTTACTCGAAAAATCCAAGGAGTACGAAAAGAAAGCAGACGAAAGACTTGTAAATGCTTACCAACGCATCCGCACGTCTGTTAAAAATGGCTTAGCGATTGTTTCCGTTGAGCGTGGTGCTTCAGGCGGTTCATTCTTTACCATTCCGCCGCAAGTTCAAATGGAAATTGCATCACGTAAAAAAATCATCACTGACGAACACAGTGGTCGTATCTTGGTGGATAAAGAACTTGCGGAAGAGCAAGAGACCTTTATGCAAGGAGTTATCGCTTCTATCTAAGTTTTTTTAGCAAAATCCACATACCAACTTAAAGTACCGGGATTTCTCAATGAGTCTGGTGAAACCACCGATTCAGGCTTTTCTCCCATCAAAATTCTTTTGACTGGAATCTCTACCTTTTTTCCACTAATGGTGTACGGAATTTCTGGGGATAGATAAATAGCATCAGGCACATGCCTAGGCGAACAACTTTTACGGATGTGCTGCTTTACAGCATCGGTATCTATCCATTTTGATGCTTGCACAAAAAGGAGCAACTGATCCTGATGCGCGTTATATACGTGAACCACCAAAGCATCTTCAACAGCCTCAAGATCCGATAGTGCGTTATACACCTCAGAAGTGCCAATACGTACACCTGAACGGTTAAGTGTAGCATCCGAACGTCCATAAATAACAATGCCTCCGCTTTTAGTTTCCATCGCCCAGTCGCCATGATGCCAAACCGATTTAAATTTGGAAAAATAACTGGCGGCATACTGTTTATATTCAGGGTCATTGAGCAAATAAATTGGCATTGATAAAAAAGCTTGGGTAAGCACCAATTCACCTGCCTTTTCAGTTACTGCGTTTCCCTCAGCATTCCAAACCTCCACCGCAGCACCTAACATTTTGCATTGAATTTCTCCTGGGATAACGGGCAAGTCGGGATGACCGCCCACAAAAGCTGTGCATACATCTGTGCCTCCACTGAGAGAAATCACCTGCGCTGAGGGAAATAGCACTTGCAATTCGCTACATACGACTGCTGACATAGGAGAACCGGTTGAACCAATTGTCTTGAGAAAAGAAAAATCTATTTGCTTAACGTTTGTGCTTGAAAAAGCCACTTGATCTTGAAAATAGACCGCACCACCACCAAAGTGATTGATTTTAGCTTGATGTGCAAACTGCCATAGCCTGTCTTTCGTGGGAAAGCTTGGTGCACCCGAGTATAAACATAGCGTTGCACCACAAAGCAAACTACCCAATGCGTAATTCCACATCATCCAGCCAATTGTGGAATACCAAAAATAGCGATCCCCTTTGGATACATTTTGATGCAATGCCAGCGCCTTTAGATGTTCCAAAAGCATATGTCCTGTACCGTGAACAATGGCTTTAGGTTTTCCCGTAGTTCCAGATGAAAATAAAACCCAAATGGGGTCTGAAAAAGAAACCGCCTCAACATATATTTTATCAAAGGCTACGAAGTCATCGTCAAAATCTTTATGATCGTCCAATAACAACGTGTTTTCAATAGAGCCTATGGAATCACTAATCGTTTTGATTTTTGCTTCAACATCAAAAGCTTTTCCGCCATAGGTGTATTGCTGATGGACAAACAGCACTTTAGGAGCTAACTGAGCAAAGCGATCACAAACGGCATCGGTGCCAAAGTCGGGAGAACAGGAAGACCATACTGCGCCTAAGGCATTAGCAGCTAAGAAAGCAGCAACCGTTTCTGGGCTGTTGATACCATAACATACGACAACATCCCCTTTGGTAACACCAAGAGCTATAAGCTGCTGTTGTAGGGTATAGGTCTTAGCAATAAGTTGCGCCCAGCTGATTTCAACCGTGTCAGTGGTCTCACTTTGATAGATAATTGCGGGCTGCTTGGGTGTGGCATTACGAAACACGTGGTGGACATAGCTAAGTTTTGCACCCCTGAACCATTTTGTCTTCCAAAATGGGATCGCTGGAACATAAATCTCTTCATAGGGGGTGTCAAAATCTACGTTAAAAAAATGGGCAATACTTTCCCAAAAGGCAGTTTGATTTTCAATACTCCATTGATGAAGACGGGTATAATCTTCAAAAGTCAATCCATAGGATTGCTGTAAAAAAGCAGTGTATACAGAAAATCGAGAAGGCGTTTTGGGTTGCATAGGGGGAAGATACAATGTTATGATGAAATATGTAATTTTAGGCTGTGGATTTACCTAACCCTTCTGTGCATAATCTTTGGAATCGCTTTACTCGGCACCATCGCCAATACAAGAATAGCTCAATTCCAAATCACTTTTATTTTTGTGACAATGAACACGATGCCAATACGTGTGCTGAGTTGGTGGCAAAGAACATAAAACAAGCTACTGCGCCCTCTGTGTGGTGGTACGAATACCACAATGAACCCATGCCCAAAGTTGGCACTTTATTTATCGTAACGGATTGGCATGGTGATGCAAAAGCCATTATTGAGATTACAAAATTAGAGCAAATACGCTTTAAAGCTGTTGGAGAAGCATTTGCCTATGCTGAAGGTGAAGGAGATAGAAGTTTAACATACTGGAGAAAAGTACACAGAGCTTATTACACCCGAGAGATGAAAAAAGCGGGTGCTCATTTTAATGAAAACATGCTGATTTTGTGCGTGTATTTTAAGCTGATATTCTCTTAAATAGTTACTACTCTACCGTAACCGACTTTGCCAAGTTTCGGGGTTGATCAACGTCACAACCGCGCATAATGGCAATATGATATGAAAGCAACTGCAATGGAATGGAAGCAAGTATGGGCACTAGAGCCTCTGTAACTTCTGGGATTTCAACAACATGGTCTGAAAGCAACTTAACACTTTCATCGCCTTTGGTAACAATTGAAATGATGTTGGCGTTACGCGATTTTATCTCTTGCACATTACTAACAATCTTTTCATAATGCCCCTTGTTGGTAGCAATAACCACCACGGGCATATTTTCGTCGATTAGGGCAATTGGCCCGTGCTTCATTTCAGCGGCGGGATAACCTTCAGCGTGGATATAAGAAATCTCTTTAAGCTTTAACGCCCCCTCAAGCGCAGCTGGAAAATTATACCCCCTACCCAAATACAAAAAATTAGATGCATCCTTGTATTCACGGGCAATTTTTTCAATTTGTTTGTCGTAGGCCAACACTTCCTCTATCAATTTTGGCAGTAAAGCTAATTGTTTGGCAACACGTTCAAAATCTGCTTTTCCAACCGTATCCTTAAGTTGTCCCAAACGCAGCCCCATCATGATAATCACCGTGAGCTGAGTAGTAAAGGCCTTGGTAGAGGCCACGCCTATTTCAGGGCCCGCGTGAGTGTAAGCACCCGCATCTGAAGCTCTGGCAATAGAAGAACCGACCACATTACAAATACCAAACACAAAAGCACCATTTTCTTTGGCAAGCTTTATGGCAGCAAGCGTATCGGCCGTTTCGCCAGATTGTGAAATGGCAATGACAATGTCTCCTTTATTGATAACAGGTTTGCGATAGCGAAATTCAGAAGCATACTCCACCTCAACGGGGATACGTGCGGCATCTTCAAATAAATATTCTGCTACCAGACCAGCATGCCATGAAGTTCCACATGCCACAATGGTAATACGGGTTGCGTTTTCAAATATCTCCCTGTTTTGTTCAATACCAGAAATATTGATTTGCTGCTCTTCTGCCAGCAATCGCCCCCTAAAAGTATCGGTTATGGCACGGGGTTGCTCGTGTATTTCTTTCAACATAAAATAATCATAGCCTTCCTTTTCGATAGTTTCTAAGGACAACTTTATTTCTTGAATAATAGGGGTAATCAACTTATCACTTGAGATGGAATACATTTTAAACCCTTTTCTTCTAGAGATAACTGCCATTTCGTTATCGTCTAAGTATATGGTGCGTGTGGTGTACTCAATAAAAGGAGAGGCATCGGAGGCAATAAAAAATTCATCCTTACCAATTCCGATAGCCAATGGACTACCAAGCTTAGCAACCACTATTTCGTCTGAACGATCAACGTCAACAACTGTAATGGCATAGGCACCCACCACTTGAGAAAGGGCAATCTGAACGGCCTTACCAATCTTAACCTTTTGGTTGATTTTGATAAACTCAATAAGGTTTACAAGTACTTCCGTGTCGGTATCTGACTTAAAATGAAAACCATTATCTGACAGCATTTTCTTAAGCGATGCGTAATTTTCAATAATACCATTGTGAACAATGGATATTTTACCAGAATTAGAAAGATGTGGGTGTGAATTTAAATCGGACGGAATACCGTGTGTGGCCCAACGAGTATGCCCCATTCCTAAGGATTTGCCCTTGGTGGAATGCGTAGCAGCAAGCTGCTCCAAATCTAAAACCTTACCCTTGGTCTTCACAACAATGTTGGAGTCGTTAAAAAGTGCAACGCCAGCACTGTCATATCCTCTGTATTCGAGACGCTTTAAACCTTTAACAATAATAGGGTATGCATCCCGATGACCAATATATCCAACAATTCCACACATAGACTTCTTGCTTTATTCATAAATAATGAACTACAAAGATATTAAATAGTAAAAGACAGTAGTCAGTACCCTGATATAAAACTACGATTGGCATCTTGTGAAAATCAAGCTTGTAAAAACAAAAAAACCCGATGCAATGCATCGGGATGGTGTTTGAGGTGAAGAGTCGTTTTTTACTTTATAAAAATGATTTCAAATTTCAATTAGGTTTTAAAGTAGTAGTAAAGAAGGGGACAAACAAGATTAAATCAAGTCTGCAAACCATTGATTTTGAATATGATACAATTAACTTCAAAATAAAAAAATGAGTTTTATTAACTCTTTTTGATTATCAATATCAATTAAAAAATCTTAATTTTATCTATATATTTTTTTATTATAAGGAATATGAAAAAATTCTTAAGTTGGTTAGCAATTTCCTTTGGTATCATATATTTTTTTTATGAGACCTGGTATCACATTTCATTTGATCAATCTAATCTAGCATTGATAGCAGATTACATTAGTGTTTTATTATTATTAATTGCAGGCATAGTAAACTTAAGATCAAAAAAAGGGATAGGTTTATTATGTGGTGCATGGGGGTATACATCTTGTATAATGTTTAGGGCATTTATTTGGAGAATGGAAGCAATATGGGTTGAAGAACTTCCAAATTATGAAACTTTACAAGTTAAGGTTTTGATACTAGCATTAATTGTATCATTTCCAGCATTTATAGTTTCCTTTGTAAAATCTTTTCCACAAAAAAACCCCAACTAAAGTTGAGGTTAAAAATGTGGGCGCTGAGGGATTCGAACCCCCGACCCCCTCGGTGTAAACGAGGTGCTCTGAACCAACTGAGCTAAGCGCCCGGGGGGTGCAAATATATAAAATAAGAGGCGTACCAAACCATGTTCATTTTATTTTTTTAGGGTAATATTTCAGAAACCACAAATAGGCTACCCCCTATAAAAATAACATCATCGGATTTTGCCTTGTTTAAAGCCACATCATAGGCACTTTTTACACTTGGATAAGATGTAAATGTATGGTTGTACTTGCTAAAATACACTGACAGACTGGACACATCTAAGGCCCTTGGAACTGCTGCTGCGCACAAATAATATGTGGCGTCTTTGGGTAAAAGCGTCATTATATGTCCTACATCCTTATCGTTTACCATCCCAAAAACAACATGAAGGGTATCGTATTCAAGAGACCTAAGTTGCTTTAAAACAACTTCCAATCCAGCTATATTGTGTGCTACATCTGCGATTACAGTAGGCTTATTTCCCAAAACTTCCCATCGTCCACGAATACCCGTATTATTGTGAACACTCAGTAAACCATTGCGGATATGATTGTCTGTAACAGCGAATGAAGTGCATTTTTTCAGCGTAGAAACTACTAAATTGATGTTTTTTTGCTGATAATCTCCCACTAAATCAGTAGCATAACCATATTGATCTGCTACGCATAGTGCTGCGCCCTGTTGTTTGGCAATAGAGTCAAAAACAGCAAAGGTTTCATCATCCATCTCACCCAGAACTACGGGAGTATTAAGCTTTATGATACCCCCCTTTTCTTTGGCTATGGCAGCTCTGGTATCGCCTAAGAAATATTGGTGATCCAAGGCTATATTGGTAATAAGACAAACTTCTGGGGTGATGATGTTGGTAGCGTCTAAACGACCACCTAAACCAACCTCAATAACAGCTACATCTACCTTTTGAGAGGCAAAATAATCAAAGGCAAGACCGACGGTCATTTCAAAAAAAGAAAAAGCCTCTTGTTCAAAGAAATTTTGGTTGGAAACAACAAAATCAAGCACATAAGATTGATCAATTGGTAAACCATTTATGCGAATTCGTTCTCTGAAGTCCTTTAAGTGTGGTGAGGTATACAGCCCCACGTTATAGCCCGCTTCTTGCAAAATAGAAGCAAGCATATGTGACGAAGAACCTTTGCCATTAGTCCCAGCAACATGTATGCTTTTAAATTTTTGGTGTGGATTGTCGAGATGCCTCGCAAGCTTAGAAATGCCGTCTAAGCTGGGGTTAAGGGCAGCTTTTCCCGTCCGCTGATACATGGGCAGTTGTGCAAATAACCATTGTATAGCGGACGCATAATCCACTAAATTAAAATAAAGTCACGCATCAACATAAAAGTTAAATACCCTGTTAAAAAGCCTACAAATGCTAGTATGGAAATCTTTTTAAAGTACCAGAAAAAATTAATTTTTTCCATACCCATAGCAACAACACCAGCTGCAGATCCAAACACCAACATACTTCCACCAGTTCCAGCGGCAAAAGCAATGGCATGCCATATTGGATCATCTGGGCCTTGGGAAAACATCCCCATACTGGCAGCTACAAGTGGCACATTGTCTATTACGGCAGATATTGCGCCAAAAAGCGAAACGACAATATCCATATTCGGAATGGCTTGTGTGAGTTCGCCAGCAAAATTGAACAGAAGACCTAAAGATTCTAAGGCGCCCACGGCCATCAGTATTCCTAAGAAAAATAAGATACTCGGTAATTCAATTTTTGTCAAAGCTGCATGAACAGGACTATTTATGGCGTGATCATCAGCTTTTTCGTCAATGTTTGAAAGTGAAAATTTGGCACTACTGTACAACTCGGCAAAAGCCGCAACTACCGCCAAAGATAACATCATGCCAACATAAGGGGGAAGGTGTGTAATCTGCTTAAAAAATGGAACAAACAAAATAGATCCCAAACCTAAGTAAAGCATTCTTGAGCCATAAGGTGATTTTTTTACCTCGCCCGTGTCCTTACTTTGAATACTGCCCTGAAAAACCTTATATCTACTGGCAATTAGCGTTGGTACTACCATACATACGACGGAGGGAATAAATAGGTATTTAATCAGTTCTGGTGTACTCACTTTTTTGCCAATCCAAAGCATGGTTGTGGTAACGTCACCAATGGGAGACCAAGCCCCACCCGCATTTGCAGCAACAATAATAAGCCCGGCAAACCACAGTCGTGTGTTGCGGTCTTGAATCACTTTTTGCAATATAGTTATTAGAACGATTGTTGCAGTAAGGTTGTCGATTATGGCAGATAGAATAAACGCCAATATGGAAAATATCCAGAGTAGTTTCACTTTTACATTTGTCCGGATAAAGCCCTTTATGGTTGCAAAGCCGTCAAAGTAGTCAATGATTTCTACTATGGTCATGGCACCGATTAAGAAAACCAAGATTTCAGCTGTCTTTCCTAGATGATGCAGTAATATTTCTTCAATGTGTGCTTCGTGTAAACTCCTTGAGATGGTATCTATATCAAAAACAGGCATATGAGTCAAAGAAATGATTGCCCATAAAATAGCCATCATGGCAAGTGCAGGTATCAGTTTATCAATCTTTAAATTATGCTCTAAGGTAATAGCTAAATAGCCCAGAAAAAACACAAGTAATATTAGGGTTTCCATAAAGGTTTGTTTGGTATTAAGTCAAAACAAATATAACAATGTAAATGGCCAAAAAAAAACAATAAAAAGCGCAATTTATATTAGCGGAAATGAACAAATATTGCTAAAAATGATAATTTTATATATTTGTACCTCCATAATAATGGGGTGTATCTACTAAAATAATTATTTATTGTAAATACAACCCTATAAAAATAGGGGGTCTTTTCAAGATGTATTTTATATTCCATTAATACTAATTTTACGCTGTCTATTTTTGTGATTTCACAATTTTTAAGTTAAATTTTGTGAAAGTAGTGTTGGGCTGTCATTAGACCACCATGTCTTTTACAAAAACTATACCTAGCCGTTATATTTGAGAAAAATTGATTTATGTTACCCATCCCACAAGGTTTATACCATCCAGAAAACGAGCACGACAATTGTGGTGCTGGTTTTATTTGCAGTCTTAAGGGCGAAAGAACCAACGATATCATTCACAAAGCGCTAGATATTTTGGTAAAGCTCGAACACCGTGGCGCTGTAAGCGCAGATGGTAAAACAGGTGATGGAGCTGGTATACTTATAGACATACCACACGATTTTTTAAGCGATGTATTGGCTTTTGAACTCCCTGAATCCAAAAAATATGCGCTTGGCATGGTTTTCCTTCCCCAAAAAATGAACCAACGCACCCATTGCGTTGAGGTATTTGAAGAAGAATTGGCGCGTCAAAATCTAGCTGTTATTGGGTGGCGTGATGTACCCACAAATTACGATGTTGTGGGGCGTATTGCAGCACAAACTTTACCAAACATCAAACAAGTTTTTGTTGAAGATGCTACAGGAAAACTCACTGAAGACCAACTCAACACCAAAGCTTTTATAGCAAGAAAGCGTGCAGAACACCGCATTTTCGGAAGCAAGATGTCGCAGAGCTCTTACTTTTATCTTCCTAGCTTCTCAACGAGAACCGTTATTTACAAAGGGCTGCTCATGCCCGAAGACATTGAAGGCTTTTACCTAGACCTCAAAGATCCACGTGTAGTAACACGTCTGGCGCTTGTGCACCAGCGTTTTTCTACAAACACCTTCCCTACTTGGGATTTAGCACAGCCATTCCGCTATATGTGCCACAACGGCGAAATCAACACTTACCGAGGAAATGTCATCCGCATGAAGGCGCGTGAAGAACTCTTTGCAAACGAATTTTTTGGAGACGATATGGTCCACATTACTCCTATTGTACTGCCTGGAAAGTCTGATTCCTCCTCTATGGATATGGTGGTTGAGTTGTTATTACATTCTGGTCGCTCACTTCCAGAAGTGATGATGATGCTCGTTCCCGAAGCATGGGAAAAGCACCAGTCTATGAATCCTGCCAAAAAAGATTTCTACGCCTACAATGCTTGTATTATGGAGCCGTGGGACGGACCCGCGAGTGTTCCATTTACGGATGGAAAATTCATTGGTGCGTTACTAGACCGAAACGGATTGCGCCCATCAAGATACACAGTGACCAAAGACGGTTATGTCGTTATGTCTTCTGAAACAGGAGTAATTGATATTGACCCTGCGAATGTTTCCCTTCACGGTCGTTTAGAGCCTGGAAGAATGTTTTTAGTTGACATGGAAGAAGGGCGAATTATTGAAGACCGCGAGGTGAAAGAAAAAATTTCTGCCAAACACCCGTACGGAGATTGGTTAAAAGAAAACTTACTTCCACTTAAAGAGGTTCCTTACACAGGAAACAAAACGCCAATTGAAGCTGAGCCTTTTATTAAAAGACTGCAAGCCTTTGGATATACCGAGGAAGATATCAAAACCCTAATTACACCCATGAGTACCTTGGGGAAAGAGGCTATAGGCTCAATGGGAACAGATACACCACTTGCTGTGCTATCGCATAAGCCACAATTGCTATACAACTACTTCAAACAGCTTTTTGCTCAGGTAACTAACCCACCACTTGATGGAATTCGTGAAGAAATTGTAACAGACACCTCCATGTCTGTAGGAAGTGATGCTAATATTTTTGATGTTATCCCTGCTCACGCGAAAAAACTGAACATTCAAAACCCCATCATCTCTAACGAAGACCTTGACAAAATCAAGTTTATTGAGCATGATGACTTTAAGTCTAAATCGGTCAATGCATTGTATAAGGCCAGTGAAGGCAACAACGGGCTTGAACGCGCACTCGAAGACTTATTAAAACAAGTTAAAAAAGAAGTTGAGGATGGTGCAAATATCATTATACTCTCCGATCGTGGAATTAACAAAGATATGGCGCCCATGCCCATGCTACTCGCCTGCGCATTTGTGCACCACGGTATGATGAAACACAGCTTGCGATCTAAGTTTGGGATCATCATCGAATCTGCCGAGCCACGTGAACCACATCATTTTGCCTCCTTGTTTGGATATGGCGCTAGTGCCATCAATCCATATATGGTTAATGAAATCATTGACTTCCAAGTTGAAAAAGGAGCTATCAAAGGGCTTTCTGCTGAAAATGCCATTGCCAATTTTAACAAAGCCATTGCAAAAGGTCTTGTCAAAATCATGAACAAAATTGGTATTTCAACCCTTCACTCGTATAGAGGTGCACAAATTTTTGAAGCCCTAGGCCTGAGTAAAAAGTTTGTCGATACTTATTTCTGCAATACGGCTACACGCATTGAGGGAATTGGACTAAAAGAAGTAGAGCAAGAAATTGCAAAACGTCATGAATTTGCCTTTGGCGAAAAGACGGCAGGCGAAGGTATTGACCTAGAAATTGGTGGTAGCTATCGCTGGCGACGTAATGGGGAAGCTCATATGCTGAATCCCGCCAGTATTGCCAAACTACAACTAGCCACAAGTAAAGGAAGCTATGACACCTTCGAGGAATATTCCAACCTTGTTAACGACCAAACCAAGCAATTGATGACGTTGCGAGGTATGTTTGAATTTACCGATTTAGATCCTATTCCAATTGATGAAGTAGAACCCTGGACCAATATCGTGAAGCGCTTCAAAACAGGTGCCATGTCTTTGGGGTCTATAAGTGAAGAAGCACACGAAAACTTGGCCAAGGCCATGAACCGCATTGGCGGAAAAAGCAATTCGGGAGAAGGCGGTGAAGATCCAAGACGCTTTACACGTGATGAAGACGGGGAATGGCGTAATTCTGCCATTAAACAAGTTGCCTCTGGGCGATTTGGCGTCTCTTCGCATTACTTGACTAATGCGCGAGAAATTCAAATTAAAATGGCGCAAGGTGCCAAGCCTGGAGAAGGCGGACAGCTGCCGGGGCCAAAAGTAAACCCCTACATTGCATCAGTACGAAATTCAACGCCCTATGTTGGTTTGATTTCTCCACCTCCTCACCACGATATATATTCTATTGAGGATTTAGCGCAATTAATTTACGACCTTAAAAACGCTAACAGAGAAGCCCGCATCAATGTGAAGCTGGTTTCTGAAGTAGGCGTTGGTACCATTGCGGCTGGTGTTGCGAAAGCAAAAGCAGATGTGGTATTGATTTCTGGATTTGACGGCGGAACGGGTGCATCGCCACTCACATCGCTCAAACATGCTGGATTGCCATGGGAGTTGGGAATTGCTGAAGCACAGCAAACCTTAGTGATGAACGACCTTCGAGGTCGTATTGTGATGGAGTGTGACGGTCAAATGAAAACAGGACGAGACGTAGCCGTGGCTTGTTTGCTAGGCGCTGAAGAATTTGGATTCTCAACAGCTCCACTAGTAGCTTCTGGATGTATTATGATGCGTGCATGTCACCTCAACACTTGTCCCGTAGGTATCGCTACGCAAGATCCTGAACTTCGTAAAAACTTTAAAGGAAAGCCAGAGCATGTCATTAACTTTATGCATTATGTTGCAGAAGAATTGCGCGCTATCATGGCCGAACTAGGGTTCAGATCTATTGATGAAATGGTTGGGCAAAGCCAAAAGCTCAATATGAATACGGCCATTGACCATTACAAAGCACAAGGGATTGATTTATCAGCTATTTTATATAAGCCTGAAGTTAGCGATAACGTTCCCGTTCGCAACGTAAGCAAACAAGACCACGGCCTTGACAACGTACTTGACGTGGATATTGTTTCAAAGGCGCAGAAAGCCATCATCAAAAAAGAAGTACAAACCCTATCGTTTGCTATTAAGAATACAGATCGTAGTGTTGGTGCCCTATTGAGTAATGAAATTTCAAAAGCACACGGACGCGATGGACTTCCAGCAGACACACTAAAACTATTATTTACTGGTGCTGCGGGTCAGAGTTTTGGTTGTTTTGCAACCAAAGGACTTCATATGGAAGTGACTGGAAATGCCAATGATTATTTTGGCAAAGGATTGTCTGGCGCAAGGCTGGTAGCCAAAGTACCTGAAACTGCCACCTTTAAGCCAGAAGAAAATATCATTATTGGAAACGTAGCACTTTATGGAGCTACAGCTGGTGAGGCGTACATCAACGGAATTGCTGGAGAGCGTTTCTGTGTAAGAAATTCAGGGTCTACGGCTGTAGTTGAAGGCATAGGAGACCATGGTTGCGAATACATGACAGGTGGTGAAGCTGTTATCTTAGGAAAGATAGGACGTAACTTTGCTGCAGGTATGAGTGGTGGAATCGCTTATATTTATGCTGAAGACGGCATTTTTGATGACCGCAACTTCAACATGGAAATGATTGGATTAGAAGACTTGACCGATAAAGATATCGCCCACGTCCAAAACTTAATTCAAAATCACGTCAAGTATACGGGAAGCCCCCTAGGGACTTACTTATTGAAAAATTGGAAAACAACACAGAAGCACTTTATTAAGGTAATGCCTACCGATTATAAAGCAGCTCTTGAACGCATGGCGCAAGAACAAAAAGCATAATTATGGGAAAGTTAAGAGGATTTATGGAGCACGAGCGCGTAAATGAACAGAATGTAGCTGTTCAAGACCGCGTAAAGAATTACAAAGAGTTTACGGTAACTCCTAGTGAAGAAACACTACAAGAACAAGGCGCACGCTGCATGGACTGTGGTGTTCCGTTTTGTCACAGTGGTTGTCCGTTGGGGAATATGATTCCTGATTTTAATGACGCCGTTTATCGCAACGAATGGGAAAAAGCCCTTCGTATTTTACATACTACCAACAACTTCCCAGAGTTTACGGGCAGACTCTGCCCTGCTCCTTGCGAGGCAGCTTGTGTGTTGGGCATCATCAACCCGCCTGTCTCTATTGAGATGATTGAAAAATATATTGTTGAGCGTGGTTTTAAAGAAGGATGGATCAAGGCTGTTCCACCAGAAAGCCGTACTGAAAAAACCGTTGCCGTTATTGGCTCTGGTCCTGCAGGGCTTGCTGCTGCGCAACAACTCAACCGTGCAGGGCATACAGTAACTGTATTTGAGCGCGATGAAAAGGTAGGCGGATTACTCCGTTATGGTATACCGGATTTTAAGATGGAAAAAAATGTCATTGACAGACGTTTGGCTATTTTAGAGGAAGAAGGCATACAATTCAAAATGGGCGTTGAAGTTGGCAAAAACATGCCCGTTTCAGCACTAGAAGCCTTTGATGCCGTAGTACTTTGTGTTGGTGCAACCATCCGCAGAAGGTTACCCATTCCTGGAGCTGATCTTCCTGGTGTAGTACAAGCAATGGACTTCTTACCTAAGAGCAATCGCTGGGTAGATGGTCTAACCGAAGTAGACGGAGCTTTACACGCTGGTGGTAAAAACGTAGTTGTAATTGGGGGTGGCGACACAGGATCTGACTGTATTGGAACTTCAAACCGACAGGGTGCAAATAGCGTAACCAACTTTGAGATTATGCCCAAGCCTGCGGAGACACGCACTGAAGATCATCCTTGGCCATTCTGGCCCTTTAAACTAAAAACTACTTCTTCACACGAAGAAGGTATCCATCGTGAGTGGAGCATCATGACCAAAGAGTTTATTGCTGATGATAAGGGACATTTGAAAGGGCTTAAAACGGTGAATGTGCGTTGGGAAAAACCTAAAGATGGCGGAAGACCAAAACTTATCGAAGAGGCTAATTCTGAAAAAGAATGGCCATGTGAGCTCGCATTATTAGCACTTGGATTTACTGGCCCAGAACCAACACTCGCTGAGCGTTTGGGTCTTGAACAAGATGAACGCACCAATGTAAAAGGAAATGAAAAATATCAAACAAATGTACCCCACATTTTCACTGCAGGTGATATGCGTCGTGGGCAATCACTTATTGTTTGGGCCATTTCTGAGGGGCGTGAGGCTGCGCATCATGTAGATGCCTATTTGATGGGCGCATCCAAACTTCCGATTAAAGAGGGTGGCGATTTACCAAACGGTTAGGCTATTGGAAGAAGTTCCAAACCAATCCAAAACGAAATAACATATCTCGATAAGGATAACCAGGTGCCGCATAATAGTTTGGGGCTTTTCGGTTTGCATTGACATGTTCAAAGACAAAAAACAGCCGCGTCTGTCTAATCTTCATATTAAAGAATGCGTTTACAATGGGGTAGCCTTCCATTTCTTGATGGGGTTGCACCACAAACGCAGATAACAACGGATGATAAGCGCGCATCTTATAGGAAGAAAAATAACGTGCACTGACGCCCAAATTTAAAAATAAAGCCTTTTCAAACCAGTGATCTTCATAATACAAAGCGGTACGCCCAATAACATTAGGCATCGGCATGACATCCTTGTTATCGCTAAGCTGCTGCCCACGCACCTTCATATCCAAACGAAATACACCCCAGCTTACACCGCCTTCCCAATCCAATTGCAACAGATTGATTCCGCTGGATAACTGAATAGGTGCTACAGCAAGGGAAGCAGCATCGGGCTGCAAATAATAGGCGTAGTTATTAATGTTGGTGGTTGTAACGGAAAGCTTGCCAAAGACTGGATGTGATAGCTGTGCAAAAATAGCCGTGCGTTGCTCCATTTCGGGGGTATGCTTCCATTGGTAGTCGGCATAGCTACTGGTGAATTGCTCAAATACAAACCCCGGATGTTGTTGCTGCCAACGCAGACCAGCCGTTAGGGAAAAAGATGAAAATAAGGGTTGTTTTATTTCACCAAATACGTAGTTACCTAAACGATCGCCGCTGATGCCAAGCTCAGCTGAAGCACGGAAATCCAAGCTGCCAAATTTCTTGCGCCACTCCCCTCCTACAGCATAAGCGTCTTCATTTATGGAAGGATTTACCACTTGCGCCTCTTCCTTGTAGCTGTATTTGTGATGACGTATATAACCCGAAAACCATCCTATGGTAGGACTTGTCAGTATGGTGTAGGCATCAAATTGACGAAGGCTATAATATGTATGATCATAAGCCTTAGTGAGGTCAGCGACCAAATCGCCATATCCGCTATAGGCTTGGTCTTGACTGAAACGATTTTCTTGGATATCACTTTGCATACGGTATCCAAGACGCAAACGGGGTGCTTGCAGGGAGTCATTAGAGCGCAATAGTAAATAATCTTGTTCCAATAAGTAACGTTTCCCAACAAAGCTGTTAGTAGCATTCTCAAAGTTCACCCCAAGACGTTCTCGATCAAAAAATTCATCATCACCCGACTCAAAATCTTGAATAGAGACTTCGTCCAATCCACCATTTTCTTCTTGCGAAATTTTTTGATTCATGATTTGTAAGCGCATGCGATAGCGTCCGTTCGGGTTTTCATAGCGTGTACTAAAGCGCAGCTGGCTACGTCCCGATATTTGATGTTGGTATTTTCCTAAAGAGCGGTGCCCGCGGTAGCCAATGGCATAATTAAGCCTAGGGTGAATGTTAGCACTGATAAGTGCGTCGGTAGATTGCCCTTGTGATTGTGTGGTTTTAAAGAATATCTCAGAAAGTGGTGTTGGTAGGTGATAATAGCCAAATTGGTGTGGCAGAAAGCGTTGACTTTCTTTGGCCTTAAAGCCCACTGCTGGTGCGGTTTCCTTATGCCAAGCTTCTAAAGACAACGGGTTTAGTACTTGACCCGAATTATTCAGCGGTAAGTAAGCGAAATTATCCCGACGCTGGCTGTTGAACTTATAATATTTAGCTATGGTAAGGGTGGTGTCTACGTAGACGGTATCCCGAGCTTGGCTGATAATCAAGTAATTGGCAATGCTGATGTCATCATCACTTGAATCAACTGACAAAGAATCTAATTTGTCTGCGTTTAATTGGCGAGGCAGGTCTTTTTTGTCGTTGAAGCTTTTGGGCAGACGAGATGCTGTTTGCAGGGGACCGGTTTGTGCTAAAACACAGAGGGGTAACCATAAAAAAAGAAATATACGCAGCACGATTAACTGTTTTTGTAAAGGTATTGATTTCAGCCATAACAGGGAACCCCGTATTAAAGCATTTCTTTTGTATTTTAGTCCTTAGATGCAAACACAGCTCACCCAAACGCTAGAATGTGGTACAGACGAGGCTGGTCGTGGTTGTTTGGCGGGACCTGTAACTGCAGCAGCCGTGATCCTACCCCCATCTTATGCCCATCCGATGCTCAACGATTCCAAAAAGCTAACTGTTAAACAACGCCTTAGCCTAAGAGAAGAAATCAAAAGCGTGGCGCTCGCCTATGGCATTGCACATGTGTCGCCACAAAGAATTGACGAAATCAACATACTTAATGCTTCCATAGAAGCCATGCAGCTTGCCATAACCGCCATGGCGCTTGAGCCCGAAACCATTCTCGTAGACGGCAATAAATTCAAACCCTACAAAAACATCCCCCATCACTGTATCATTGGTGGAGATGGGAAATACCTCAACATAGCTGCAGCCTCTATATTGGCAAAAACCACCCGAGATGACCTCATGTTCGAATACCACCAAAAGCATCCGCACTTCGGCTGGGATACCAACAAAGGTTACCCAACCCCGAAACACCGCTACGGCATTCGAACACACGGGGCTGTTGACATACACCGTAAAACTTTTGCATTATTACCAAAACAACTCTCTTTAGATTTATAAATTTGCACTATGAATCGATTGTTGCTATTTGCTATCTGCGCCCTTCTGATTGGCTGTCAATCCAAACAAAATACAACAGGCTCACTGCTGGATTATTTACCAAACAATGCGGTGGTGGTACTAAAAAGCAGCTCTTTTACATCTCTATACAAGTACAGTAACCAACAAGACGCCGCCATGGCAGCCGCTGCCCTATTGCCAGAATTCTTCAAAGAACTAAACCAAATAGCACCCAACACCGCCGGACAATTGAGCTTTCATCCTGAAGGAAAAGGCCAACTTATTCCGTTACTGATAAGCCCACAACAACCCGTTTACACCGATTCGGTAGCCGTAGATACCCTCCAGTACAACAAAACGCAGCTACTCAAAAGGAATTCAAATCCGCCAACTTTCTACGCCAGTTGGGACAGCCTTCACTTTAGCTCACCTAGTAAATTACTGTTGGAAAGCAGTATAAGGCTTCGTTCAACACCCAATAGCATTGATATTGAACTTGAGCAGCTTTACGAAAACTCCACGGAAGACCATACCTTTTTTGTGTCTCAAAACATTGCGCCTTATTTCAATAGACTTTTTGAAGACATGAACCCTGTGCCTTGGTCGCAGTGGAGCACGTGGACAGCCCTGGTACCGACGGTCAACAGCAACGGGGTTTATATGCAAGCCTATGGCGTTATGGATAGCAGCGGTGCTTCACGTCTTTCTTTTCTTAAAAATCAAGACAGTGCCTTACAAAATCTAGCGGCACATATCCCCAGTAACATCAACACAGTTCAAGCCTACAGTTTTGATCTTGACACCCACAAAAAGGCCTCACTCCGCTTTAAAGCGGTGCACAACCTGCCCGAAACCGTTATGGATTCGCTTTTAATGGATGCCACACAGCTTGCTCAACTTCAGCTGGGGAATGAAAGCGTAGTATTGGTAAAAACGAATAAAACGCCAGATGATATCAAACAAGCCTTATTAAAAAAATCCAAAGCACAGTACACAACGGAAGCACAAACGGTCTATGCTTTTTCCGATGATAACAATATTACTAATCTGCTGCCACCAATTCTAAAGCAAAACACCTATGCTTTTGCTACATTATTAAATGAACATCTCTATTTGGGAACTTCGAAGACCGCACTAGAATCCTTGATTTACGCGCTTAACAAAGATGATGTTTTGGCGCAGAATGAACGCTTTCAAACCTATGTCAAAACCCTACCCAGTCGCAGTAGTTTTTGGGGATGGTCTGCGCCAGCCTATTTTGAAGCGCAAGTAAAAAAAATGATGCCAGCCCTGCGTAAAGTAGCACTTGGCGCATTTAGACAAGCAGACTATGTGGGTACCGTAGAAGGCGAGGTGTTTTATGTGGCTTTAAGTCTTCAAAAACCCAACGATGAAGGTAAAAAGACGCAAGCCGTTGAGCTGGCTGGCACTGCTACTTTCAACACGCCTGTTAGTTGGGGTCCCTATGCCGTACTCAACCACAAAACCCGAGCCCTGGAATGGGTGGTTCAAGACGAGGAAAATCAACTTTACTTATTGGACACAACCGGCGAGGAGATTTGGAAAAAACAACTCGATGGTGCTATTTTAGGCCCTGTTCATCAAGTGGATCTATATCGCAACAAACGTCTTCAACTGGCTTTTACAACAGACAAAAGCTTTCAGGTTCTAGATCGCAACGGCAATCCAGTTTCAGGATATAACAAAAAAGGGATGCGTACATCCAGCACCCTTGGCATTTTTGACTACGACAACCAACGCAACTACCGCCTTGTATTGAGCAGCGGCAATACCTTGAGTATGTATGACAGAAGCATGAAAAAGGTAAGCGGTTGGCGTAAAACCAAACTAAAAAGTGCACTTAAATACCCTCCTAAACACATTCGTATTGGCAACCGAGACTATATTGCCCTTGTGCAAAAATCGGGCAAAGGAGAACTGTTACACCGCACGGGTAAAACTCGTATCAAAATACCAACAGACGTAAAGTTAACACAAGAAATATATCCTCATCAAAGTGGCTTTGTAAGTATCGATGACAAAAACAGGCTTGTTCAAATCAGCACCACAGGAAAACTGACCAAAACAGCACTGCCCTTTGAAACACGTTATACCATAGCGGCAAATCGGAATACACTAGTCACGCTAACTGAGAATAAGGTTAGTATAAACGAACATTTGGTGGAGTTGGATTTTGGGGTCTATGCCCCACCACAAATTCAGGTGGTCAATAACAGGACATACATCCTTATTTGGGATAATCAATCTGACAAGGTTTATGTATTTAATCGAGATGCCAAACTACTAGATAGCTTTCCCGTAATTGGTCGCAAATGGGCAATGTTAGGTCAGGCGGTTCCTGGATCGGCAATATATCTGGCCGCACAAAACAACAAACAAGAGTTGCGAATCTACAAAATGCCCTAGGTCAGGTTGGCATCAAAAATACGGGAAAAGTGCTCTTTAAATTTCTTTATGACTTCTTGCATATCAACAGCTGCACCCAACTCTTTTGCCATTGAAGTAATGGACTTGTCAGCTATACCACAAGGAATGATATAATCGAAAAAAGACAGGTCATTATTAACATTTAGTGCAAATCCGTGCATGGTTACCCAACGGCTGGTACGAATACCCATGGCACATATTTTACGGGGATTGGCTCCTTCAACATCTAACCAAACACCTGTTTCGCCCTTGCTCCTAGTAGCTTGAATATTGTATTCAGCAAGAGTAGCTATAACGCATTCCTCCAAGAAGCGTAGATATTTGTGAATGTCTGTAAAAAAACAATCCAAGTCCAAAATTGGATAGCCTACCAGCTGTCCCGGGCCGTGAAAAGTTATATCCCCTCCTCGATTGGTTTTAAAAAAGCTTGCGCCTTTTTCTTTCAAAGTGGTGTTACTAACCAGTAAATTATTTTTATCTCCGCTTTTACCTAGGGTAAAGACGGGGGGGTGTTCTACAAAAATCAGATGATGAGCCGTTGGGGTTTGGTCGTCTGGATTTCGGCGGTTATGGATTTTTTGGTATATAGTTTTTTGAAACAAATCCTGCTGCAAGGCAGTTGCAGCTTCATAAGTTACCAGTCCCAATTGGCGGACGCGCACCGTTGGTTTATGGCTCATGGTCAAACGGTCGATTGAGAATGATCATTGCGCCTATGACGCCCGGCACCCAAGCACATAATGTAAGTAAAAAAACAATAACAAAAGAACCACAGCCTCTATCGATTACGGCTAGTGGGGGAAACAAGATGGCTAGTAGGACTCTAAATAAACTCATGGTAGTTCAAAGATACAAATTCGTGATATCTTGAGAACTCATAAGCATTGGTTATCTTTGCCACAGAAAAATTTGGGATGCAAGAGCTATCAGAACAGGAACTTGTCCGTAGAGAGAAATTAGCAAAACTCCGAGAGTTGGGTATTGACCCTTATCCAGCGGCTGCTTTTGAAGTTTCACACTACGCTACAACGTTTAGTGAACAATTTGAAAACGGACTACATATACGCATGAGCGGAAGGCTGATGTCAAGACGTGTGCAAGGAAAAGCCAGCTTTGCCGAGCTTCAAGATGCTACTGGTAGGGTACAGCTCTATTTTAACAGAGATATCTTGTGTCAAGGTGAAAATAAAACCCAGTATAACGACGTTTACAAAAAACTACTTGATATAGGCGATATCATAGGAATTGAAGGGGCCATGTTTACCACGCAAGTGGGAGAAAAAACTATTGAAGTCCACCAATTGCATGTACTGAGTAAATCACTTCGCCCTTTACCGTTACCCAAAGTAGATGCCGAAGGCAACACCTATGATGCGTTTACAGATGCCGAGCAACGCTATCGTCAACGGTATGTGGATTTGATTGTAAACCCACAGGTGAAAGATGCGTTTGTTAAACGCACCAAAATCACCAATACCATTCGTTCGTTTTTTAACGATCGTGACTATCTAGAGGTTGAAACGCCCATATTACAACCCATTGCTGGTGGTGCTGCAGCACGTCCGTTTGTTACACATCACAACGCACTAAACATACCGCTCTATCTCCGTATTGCTAACGAATTATACCTAAAGCGCTTGATCGTAGGGGGTTTTGACGGTGTTTATGAATTCGCTAAAGATTTCAGAAACGAAGGAATGGACAAAACCCACAACCCTGAATTTACGGTAATGGAACTCTATGTGGCCTACAAGGATTACCACTGGATGATGGAAACAACTGAGGCCTTACTAGAAGAAGTGGCTGTTGCTGTTAACGGTGTAGCTGCCGTAGCGGTTGGTGAAAATAAAATAAACTTTAAGGCACCATATCCACGAGTGCCAATTTTAGATGCCATTCAAGAACACACAGGAATCGATATTTCAGGAATGGATGAGGATGCATTGCGTGAGACTTCAAAAAAATTAGGTCTCGAAGTAGACGAAACCATGGGTAAAGGAAAGCTTATTGACGAGTTGTTTGGTGAGCTTTGTGAGCACCACTACATCCAACCCACATTTATAACGGACTACCCAAAAGAAATGAGTCCTCTGACCAAGGCACACCGCAGCAAACCTGGCTTGACAGAACGCTTTGAGCTAATGGTTAATGGGAAAGAACTGGCCAATGCCTATTCGGAATTAAACGATCCCATTGAACAGCGAGAACGTTTTGAAGACCAAATGGCACTCTCTGAAAAAGGAGATGACGAGGCCATGTTTATTGACCAAGATTTTCTTCGTTCATTGGAATACGGCATGCCACCCACTTCAGGTATTGGTATTGGCATTGATCGCCTTACCATGCTGTTAACCAACAATAGCTCTATTCAAGAGGTACTGTTTTTTCCACAGATGCGTCCGGAGAAAAAAAGACCTAAGCTGACGGAAGAGGAACAGTTAGTTGTTGACTTTCTCAAAAAAGAAAGCCCAGTGGCGCTTTCATCATTAAAAGAGCAATCAGGGCTTAGTAATAAAAAATGGGACAAGACCATCAAAGGGTTGACAGCTAAATCAATTGCAGAAGTCAACAAGATCGATGATGACTTATTGGTTAGGCTCATTTAGTAGAACTTAAATTATATTATCCTGTTTTTTGGGAGTTTGGTTTCTGAACAAGAAACACCGTCTTTACAGTCATTTAGCAATTTTGACTCGCCATATCCTACTGCAATCAAGCGAGAAGTTTCAATTCCCTTTTGATTTAAATATGAAACAACTGATTTTGATCTTTTATTTGACAGGCTTTTGTTAAATTCATGTCCACCCCGTGAGTCGGTATGCAAGCCAACCTCAACAATAGCATCTGGATGTTATTTCATTTTTAAAAAAACAAACTCTATTATTAAACTTCCACAAGTTGGTAATGTTATTTATTTTCAACACTTTAGCAAACTAAATAAAAAAATGATGAATAGAATATCGTTCCTCCTCATTGGTTTTGCACTTATTATTGCATGCCCTACACACGCACAACTCGGCAAGCTTTTTAAAAAGAAAAAGCCCCCCGTAATTGAAAAGCCAAAGCCTAAAAAGGAAGATAAAAACGGCATTAAACCCTATGATAAGGTAATTACCGAAAAAGCCATTACCGACAAGGGTTTGTTTGATGTGCACACAGTTGACGACAAATTCTATTACGAAATACCAGACTCCTTGTTTGGGGCGGAAATGCTAATGGTTACTCGAATTGCCAAAACAGCTTCAGGGATCGGGTTTGGAGGTGGAAAACAAAACACCCAAGTATTGCGCTGGGAAAGAGACAGCAAAAAAGTATTACTCCGTGTGGTTTCTCACGAAGTTGTGGCAGCAGACTCCCTTCCCATACATGAGGCAGTTGTTAATTCAAACTTTGAACCTATCCTTTATCGATTCGACATCAAATCCATTGGAAAAGATTCGACTTCTACTGTGATTGAAATAAACAAACTTTTTGAAACAGACGTTAAAGCACTTGGTTTTCCTGCCTCGAGAAGAAAAACTTATAAAATATCAAGTATGGATAAATCAAGATCGTTTATCAATACGCTCAAAAGCTATCCCCTCAATATAGAGGCACGCCATATAAAAACCTATAATTCTAGTTCTCCACCATCGAATTCGAGTACTGGTTCGATTAGTTTAGAAATCAGCAATTCCATGATCTTACTTCCCAAAGAGCAGATGAAAAGACGCTATTTTGATCAACGTGTGGGCTGGTTTTCTAGAGGGCAAACGGACTATGGTTTAGATGTACAAGAAAGCAAAACGGTGCGCTACCTTGATCGTTGGCGCTTGGAAATAAAAGATGAGGATGTAGAAAAATTTAATCGGGGTGAATTGGTTGAACCCATAAAACCCATCGTTTATTACATTGATAGAGCTACCCCCAAAAAATGGGTGCCCTATTTAAAGCAAGGGATTGAAGATTGGCAAGTAGCCTTTGAGGAAGCAGGCTTTAAAAATGCCATTATTGCCAAAGATCCGCCAACACCCGAAGAAGACCCAGATTGGAGTCCAGAAGATGTGCGCTATTCAGTTGTGCGTTATTTGGCTTCGCCTATTCCCAACGCCAATGGGCCACACGTAAGTGATCCCCGATCGGGTGAAATTTTAGAGTCTGACATCAACTGGTACCACAATGTAATGACGCTCTTGCGTAATTGGTTTTTTGTACAAACGGCCGCCATAAACCCAGAGGCAAGAGGCGTAGCGTTTAGGGATGAAATTATGGGTCGTTTGATTCGGTTTGTCTCAGCACACGAAGTAGGACACACCATTGGACTGCCTCACAATATGGGAAGCAGTGTCGCTTTCCCTGTTGATTCGTTGCGATCTGCATCTTTTACCAAAAAATATGGTACGGCACCTTCCATCATGGATTATGCCCGCTTTAACTATGTAGCACAGCCTGGAGACGGAGATGTATCGTTGATGCCAGATATTGGAGTTTATGACAAACATGCGGTTCGCTGGGGCTATCGTCCTATTCCATCGGCTGAAACGGCAGCAGATGAAAAGGAAACCTTGGACAAATGGATTTTAGCACATCAAGACGATCCTATGTATCGTTTTGGAAGCCAACAATTTGGAAATCCAATTGACCCAAGTTCACAAACAGAAGATCTGGGTGACAATGCCATAAAAGCAAGTGCCTATGGTATTGCCAACCTGAAAAGAATCGTCCCCAATCTCATTGAATGGACTGCAGAGGACGGCAAAGACTACGAGGATTTACAAGATTTATATAACCAAGTATTGGGTCAGTTTAATCGTTATATGGGACATGTGGCAGCTAATATTGGTGGTGTTTATGAATATTATAAAACCTATGACCAAGAAGGTGGGGTATATACACATGTTGACAGAAAGCACCAGCGTGCTTGCATGCAATTTTTACAAAAAGAATTATTCACAACGCCCACTTGGATGTTAGACAATGAGATATTCAATAAAATAGAATTCGCAGGCGTACTTGACCGTATGCGTCGTATGCAAACAGGAACGCTTAACCGCCTGTTGAGCTTTGATCGCTTGGCACGTATTTCTGAAAATGAGGCACTCAATGGAAATGATGCGTATGCATTGGTAGAAATGATGACCGCCTTGCGAAAAGGCATCTGGAGTGAGCTGAATAACAACAAAGACATTGGAATTTATCGAAGAAATTTACAACGTGCTTATATTGACCGCTTGGGGTATCTGATGACCGAAAGTCAAGAACCATTAGAAGGTTCAGCCAGAAGATATAGCAATCGCACTAGAGTGCTTGTGAGTCAATCGGATATAAGAGCCGTAAGTAGGGCGCAATTGATAAATCTTAAAAACACCATCAATTCAAGTTTGCCTGCTACGACAGATCAAAACACACGATACCACTTGCAAGAAGCTGTGGTGCGTATTGATGCAATACTTGATCCTAGTTAATTTATAATGCTTTAAGCGTTTCAGAAAAGGCCTCCAGCGTATGCTCGAGGTCTTTTTGGGTTATGGCATCATTTAAGAAGTAACTTTCAAAAGCACTAGGTGGTAAATAAACCCCACGCTGTAACATGCCGTGGAAATACTTTTTAAAATATTCGTTATTCCCTTTTGCTGCGGTTTCAAAATCGACAACGGGCTTGTCTGTAAAATGGAGTGACATCATGGAGCCTAGCCTGTTGATTTGATAAGGAAGCCCTTTTTGCTCCAACAGCGGAATCATCTCTTGGTGTAAAAAGGCCGTTTTATCTGCCAAACTTGTATATGTTTCTGGATGTTCATGCAACAAATCTAACATGGTTAGTCCAGCGGTCATAGCCAATGGATTACCGCTCAAGGTCCCCGCCTGATAAACAGGTCCAAGTGGTGCTAAATAGTCCATAATTTCTTTTCGGGCAGCAAAAGCACCAACGGGCAAACCTCCGCCTATTACTTTGCCGTAAGTAACCAAATCGGCTCGAACGCCAAGACATTCCTGAGCACCGCCTTGGGCCAATCTAAATCCTGTCATGACCTCGTCAAAAATAAGAACTGCGCCATGTGCATCACACAAACTACGCAAGCCTTCCAAGAAGCCTGCTTGAGGTAGAATACAACCCATATTACCCGCTACAGGCTCAACGATTATAGCTGCAATTTGTTCTGGGTTGGCATGAAATATTTCTGCCACTTGTTCCAGGTTGTTGTATGCTGCAAGAAGGGTGTCTTTTGCCGTGCCTGCTGTTACGCCTGGACTGTTTGGGCTACCAAAAGTTACGGCACCACTTCCGGCTTGAATCAAAAAGGCATCTGCGTGTCCGTGATAACAACCTGCAAATTTGATGATTTTGTCACGTCCAGTAAAACCTCGTGCCAGTCGCACCGCACTCATACAGGCTTCTGTTCCTGAATTGACAAAGCGAATTTGATCCATATGAGGCACCATAGACAGCGCACGTTTGGCAATTTCAGTTTCCAATGCTGATGGAATGCCATAGGAAGTTCCTTTTTCAGCACGCGCTTGAATGGCGGCGACCACTTTGGGATGCGCATGTCCCAAAATCATGGGCCCCCAAGATGCTATAAAATCTATATAGCGATTTTGATCCTCATCATATAGGTAAGCGCCCTTTGCGTGCGTTAGGAAAATAGGTGTTCCGCCAACCGCATTAAAGGCACGTACTGGAGAGTTTACCCCGCCAGGAATTACTTTCTTCGCCTCATTGAATAAGACACTACTACGTTGGTACTGCATCATTTTACTTTGAGTTGTTGACCGACAGCCAGTTCATTTGAGCGCAATCCATTACGTTCTTTAAGAGCTTGCACCGAAGTATTAAATTGCTTGGCAATAGCATAAAGGGTATCGCCTTGTTTTACGGTGTAATCTTGGTTACCTGCACCTTTGCTTTTTTGACTTTTTTCCCTTTTAGCTTTTTTGGATTTTATGGGCGCTTTGCTGCCGTCAAATTGCCAAAGCTCGTAGCGTTCAATGAGCGATATGAGTTTGTAGGCATATTGGGGATCGGTAGCATAACCCGCTTTTTTTAAGCCATGTGCCCAGCTCACATAATCCGTTTTCTTCATTTTAAACAGTTTGCTATAACGGTCTCTGTAGCGTAAGAACTCGGAGTGGTCTCTGTAGGACTGGGCTACTTTTTTATACTTGCGAAAACACTCTCCTTTGGCGTCATCGTCGTGAGAAACGCTAGGCCCGCGCCACCCTTTATGGCATTTAATACCAAAATGGTTGTTGGACTTGACCGCTAATTTGCCAACGCCTGCTTGCGATTCCAATAACCCTTGCGCTAGGGTAATACTCGCTGGTATTCCAAATTTTTTCATCTCCTTTTGTGCAAGTGGTGCATACTGAACAACATAAACCTTCATCCGCATATGGGCGTCCATATCAGTAAGTTTTTTGGCGGTTTGCATGGGTGATTTGTTTTCAATTTTTTTAGCGTTTCGCTTTACTTCACCATTGTAGACTACTTTTTTTGACCCACAGGATGTAAGCAGGAGTGCGCTAAGAAAAAAGGTTAGGATTCTGGCCATTGCGCTTGATACTGATAATTGTAGCCAGCGATTCCCTGCGTTCCGCCAGTGTGAATAAGTAAAATATTTGTTCCGAACGTCCATTTATTATCTTTTATCATTTGCACCAAGTGAAACAGCATGGGTGCCGTGTAAATAGGATCCAATAGCACGCCTGTTTTTTCAATTAACTCGTTGGCAAATGCAACAAGTCTTTTGTCGATATTGGCGTAACCCGCATAGGATGGGTGCCGTATGAGCTCCCAATTATCACGTGACACAAAGGTACGAATACGGTCTGGGATTGTGGCATCATCTACCATTTGAAAGCCCACAACTTTTTGATGTGCGGCAGCTGATGCTGCCAATCCGGCTAAGGTGCCTCCAGTTCCTACAGCACATCCGACAACATCAAAACGTATGTCGTCATTAGTCAATATTTCCATGCACCCCTTAACCGCCAGTTTGTTGGTACCCCCCTCAGGAACAACCAATAGGTTTTTAGTTGTTACGAGTTGGTGGGCTTTTTCACCGTGTTCTTTTAGCTTGTATTCAGCTCGGGAAACAAATACCATTTGCATACCCTTGGCCTTACATTGAGACAAGGTTGGATTTAATGGTTTAGTTGCAAGTTCTTCGCCTCTTACTATACCAACTATAGGTATTTGCTCTTGCGCGGCCAGTGCAGCTGCAGCAGCAAGATGGTTGGAGTAAGCTCCACCAAAGGTAAGCATACCTGTAGCAGAGGAGGTTTTTAAGGCTTTAAAATTATATTTGAGTTTACGCCATTTGTTACCAGAAGCTAAAGGAAAAACCAAGTCCTCTCTTTTGAGATAAACCGAAACCCCTTTTTCCTCAAATTCGGGAAGTGGCACGTATTCGTTTATGGCGGTTGGTTTGAGCACATTCAAAAATACGTGATTATATGTGTTATATTTAAACATACATTCGGCATGTTTTTTGATTGCTACTAAATAAATTTAATTATGAAACGGTTTTTATATCTCGCTACAGCTCTTTTAGTCACTTCTTGTGCATCCATTCGTGTTAGTACAGATTATGACACGGATGTTGATTTTACTTCATATAACACCTATGCTTTTTTCAAACCAGGTATTGACGATGCTAAAATTTCAGACCTAGACAAAAGGCGCATCCTAAAAGCTCTTGAAAATACGCTTGCAGAAAAAGGTTTTACAGCTTCAGAAACACCCAATATTTTGGTTAGTTTTCACACTAAGGCAGAGAAAAATGTACGTGTCAGCGAAAGCTATATCGGCTGGGGTGGCCCTTTCTATGGCCCTTTTGGCGGTATGGGTTGGGGCTGGGGATTTAACCGTCCTTACAATGTAAATACGACGACTAATGGTGTATTGTATATTGATTTTATAGATGCGAATTCCAAGAAGTTAGTTTGGCAAGGAAAAGGAACTGGCAGATTGAGCAGTGGCACACCACAAGAGCGTGAAGCAAAAATCAATGCTTTTGTTACAGATATTTTGACTGCTTATCCCCCAGCAAACTAGCTTACCAACATATGCTTGGCTGCAGATAAGGCTGCTGGGATTCCATTTGCATTCTTTCCTCCTGCAGTAGCAAAAAAGGGTTGACCGCCACCGCCACCTTGAATATGGGGACTAATTTGTTTAATAATGGCGTTGGCTTGCCAAGCACCCTTTTCAGCAAGTGCTTTAGAAACATAACAAGACAAGAGCGGCTTATTGCCTTTTTTACTCCCCAATACGGCAATCAGATTTTGGTGCTTTTGACCGAGTTTAAAAAGCGCATCTTTTAGACCCGTACCGTCCAAATCAACCTCAGCAATTATGATGGACATCTCTCCTTGCGTTATGCTTTTGGTCTCCAGTTCGTAAATAAGTTGTGCAACTAATTGTTTGTTAAGGGTTTCAAGCTCTTTTTTAAGCTTGCTGTTTTCCTCTTGTAAAGCCTCAACAGACGCAATAACATCTTGGGGATTTTTGAGCTGTTTTTTTAATTGCTCAAACGTTTCTGCTTGATCGTAAACACGTTTTTTAGCTTCATTAGCTGTCACGGCTTCAATACGTCTAATCCCTGATGCTACAGCTGTTTCAGCCGTAATGGTAAAATGCCAAAGTGCTGCGGTATTTTGTACGTGCGTACCCCCGCATAGCTCAACAGATTCGCCAAAGCGGATGCTGCGAACCGTATCCCCATACTTCTCACCAAACAGGGCAAGCGCACCGTTATCAATAGCTTTTTGATAGGGGGTACTACGCTGTTCTTCTAACTCAATTTGTTCTTGTATTCGAGCATTTACAAAAGCTTCTACAGCACTGAGCTCATCGGAGGTTAGCTTGGCGAAATGGGAAAAGTCAAAGCGCAAATAACCAGAGCGTACCATAGATCCCTTTTGCCCAACATGCGCCCCAAGTACCGAACGTAACCCTTGATGTAACAGGTGTGTAGCGGTGTGGTTGGCAGCAGTAGCATTTCGCTTTTGCTCATCGACTACGGCAGTAAAAGTGGCATTGAGGTCCGTGGGGAGTTGGTTGGCTACATGAATAATAAGATTGTTTTCCTTTTTGGTATCTGTGATATAAGTCACATTACCATTTGGCGCTTCCAAATAGCCCTTATCTCCAACCTGACCACCCCCTTCAGGATAGAATGGTGTAAGGTTAAAGACCAACTGAAATAAGCTGCCATTTTTGGTGGTTACCTTTCTGTATCTAACAATTTTAACAGGCGTTTTGAGTAAATCATACCCCACAAATTCCTGTTCATCATCAGCTCTAAGATCAATCCAATCTTCGGTTTCCACTTGAGCAGCAGCCCTTGAGCGTGCTTTTTGTTGCTCCATTTCGGTTTCAAATGCATCCACGTCTAGGGTCATGTCGTTTTCAGACAAAATAAGCGCTGTCAAATCAACGGGAAAACCAAAGGTGTCATACAGCTCAAAAGCCTTTGCTCCAGAAAGTTGTTTTTGTGCATCGGATTTCATGAGTTGCTCAAGCATAACCAATCCTTGTGATAAGGTTTTTAAGAAGGATTGTTCCTCTTCCTTGATGACATTTCGAATAAGATCTTGTTGGTCTTTAAGCTCGGGAAAGGCATCTCCCATTTGGTCCGATAAGGTTTTGACCAATGCAAAAATAAACGGTTCCTTTTGATTCAAAAACGTGTATCCATATCGGATAGCACGTCTTAAAATACGGCGAATCACATATCCTACCCCGTTATTAGAGGGTAATTGACCATCGGCAATAGAAAAAGAAACCGCTCTAAGATGATCGGCTATTACGCGAATGGCTATATCGATCTCCTCTTTTTTACCATAATCAGTAGCTGTACGGGTTTCAATTTCACGAATGATTAGCGTAAACACATCGGTGTCATAATTTGACTGTACACCTTGAACCACCATGCAAAGGCGCTCAAAGCCCATGCCCGTATCTACGTGCTTTTCAGGTAATTTTTCAAGTGAGCCATTGGCCTTTCTGTTAAACTCAATAAAAACCAGATTCCATACCTCAACCACTTGTGGGTGATCCATATTAACAAGAGTAGCTCCGTCAACTTTATCTTTTTCTTCTGTAGACCTTATGTCAACGTGGATTTCCGAGCAGGGTCCGCAAGGCCCTTGATCGCCCATTTCCCAAAAATTATCTGCTTTGGAACCCATCAAAATACGTTCGGGTGTAATATGTGATTCCCAAAAAGAAATAGCTTCATCATCTTTTGTAAGTCCTTCGGCATCATCGCCTTCAAATACGGTTACATACAAATTATTTTTGTCGATTTTCAACTCTTCAGTAAGGAACTCCCATGCAAAGGCGATGGCTTCTTTTTTAAAATAATCACCAAAACTCCAATTTCCAAGCATCTCGAACATGGTGTGGTGATAGGTATCTTTCCCAACCTCTTCAAGGTCATTATGCTTGCCTGAAACGCGAAGACACTTCTGGGTATCAGCAACCCTTTTATCGGAAGCGACTTTGTTTCCCAGAAAATATTCTTTAAACTGGTTCATGCCAGCATTGGTAAACATTAGCGTTGGGTCATTTTTCATAACCATGGGTGCAGAGGCTACAATTTTGTGTTCTTTGTCTGTAAAAAAGTCTAGAAACTTTGCGCGAATGTCTTTTGCTTTCATGAAACCGTTTAATGGTTAGTCCGAATTACGTATCTTTGTAGTGTACGCTGATTCAGCTGAGTAAAAATAGTACATTTTACGGAATGGCAAAGGTTAAGTATTACTACGACCAGGAGAGTCTATCATATCGAAAAATAGAAGTAAAAAATCGTCGAAAAGTACGGAATGTTTTGGCGTTTCTTACTGCTTCTGCCCTATTCGGTATAGCATTTGTGTTTTTTTTACTTTCCACACCTGCTATCAGTACCCCTACTGAAATAGCGCAAGCACGGGAGCTAGAAAACTACAAACTCAACTACGAGCAACTACAACTTAAGATGAACAAGATCGAAGAAGTCCTTGATCACTTGCAGGAGCGTGATAACCAAATTTACCGTGTGGTGTTTGAAACCAACCCGGTGCCTGATGACGTTAGGAAAGCTGGTTTTGGAGGTGCTAACCGTTATAAAAATCTTGAAGGCTATGCCAATTCAGACTTGATAATTAGTGCTACCAAACAACTTGATATTTTATCCAAACAGATGGTTGTTCAATCCAAATCGTTTGATGAAGTACAACGATTGGCCCTTGATAAAGAAAAATTATTAGCTGCAATTCCATCTATTCAACCCATCAAGAACGATGATTTAAAACGTATGGCATCTGGTTATGGGTGGCGTACAGATCCGTTTACAAAAGCACGCCGTAAACACAAGGGTATGGATTTTACATCTCCAAAAGGAACCCCTATTTACGCTACAAGTAATGGCAAGGTTACAAGAGCCGATAACCGTTCGTTTGGTTATGGAAAGCACATACGCATTGACCATGGATATGGCTATGTGACATTATACGCCCACTTAAGTGATTACAACGTAAAGCGAGGTGCGCGTGTCAAACGTGGTGATATTATTGGATATGTTGGAAATACTGGGCGATCTCAAGCACCACACCTTCACTATGAAATACTTAAAGACAGCAAAGCGATTAACCCCATTAATTTCTTTTCTGGCGACCTTAATCCTGAGGAATTTGAGGCCATGCTAGAGGCCGCAAACCGCGAGAACCAATCGCTTGACTAATGCGACATCGTTTACCTGAAAAATTGTATTATAGCATAGGCGAAGTAGCCGAGGCATTTGAGGTAAAACCTTCACTCATACGCTTTTGGGAAAAAGAATTTCAAATCATTAATCCAAAAAAAAACCAAAGCGGAACACGTAAATTTTCAGCAAAAGACATTGAGAAGTTTGAGTTGATATTCAGCTTAGTTAAGGAGCGTGGATTTACACTTGAAGGTGCTAAAAAAGAACTCAACAGAGAAAAAAATGGAAACCTCAGCGTTTTAAAAAAACTGCAAAAAATTCGTCAAGAGTTACTGCGCATAAAGGCAGAACTCTAATTATTTCTTTCTGATAAAAATATCGATCGTTACCCCACTGAAATCGTATTCTGCGCGGAGTTTATTTTCCAAAAACCTTTTGTAAGGGTCTTTGACGTATTGGGGCAGATTGCAGAAAAAGGCAAACTGGGGATGTGGGGTATGCAATTGGGTAGCAAACTTTATTTTGACATACTTACCCTTTAATGCTGGTGGTGGGTTTTTTTCAATGATGGGAAGTATATAGTCGTTTAGTTTTCGCGTTGGAATGCGTTTCGAGCGGCATTTGTACACATCTACTGCTGTTTCTATTGCCTTAAAGACACGTTGCTTGGTAAGGGAAGAAACAAACACTATGGGCACATCTATAAAAGGAGATATCTCTTCACGTATATGTACTTCTACTTTCTTGGTGCTGTTGGTATCCTTATCAACCAAATCCCACTTATTTACCAAAATAACTATCCCTTTGTGGTTTCGAGCTGCCAACCAAAAAATGTTTTTAATCTGTGAGTCAAAGGATCTGGTGGCGTCAAAAACAAGCATGCATACATCCGAAAATTCAATAGATCGCAAGGCGCGCATTACAGAGTAAAACTCAATATTGGCTTTTACTTTAGTTTTTCTGCGGATACCAGCAGTGTCTACTAGGCAAAATTCAAAACCAAATCGGTTATAAACGGTATCTATACTATCACGGGTAGTCCCTGCCTCGTCTTTGACAATATTCCTAGGCTCGCCAATAAGTGCGTTCACAAAAGAAGATTTACCGGCATTGGGTCTGCCCACCACAGCAAAGCGAGGCAATCCATCAACTATGGTTGCACTCTTATCTGGCAAAGCAGAAACTAAAGCATCTAATAAATCGCCTGTCCCTCCCCCATTCATAGCAGAGATATGGAATAAGTTGTCAATACCTAAGGCGTAAAACTCTACAGAAGTCATGACGCGTTTTGCGTTATCAACTTTGTTGACAACAAGAAAAACAGGCTTGTCCGATTTACGAAGTAATTTGGCTACCTCCTCATCCATAATATTAATTCCTGTTTCTACATCAACCATAAAAATAATGGCATCTGCTTCTGAAATGGCAATTTCAACTTGCTGGTCAATTTCTTTTTCATAGGCATCATCACCGCCAATTACATATCCCCCTGTATCAATTAATGTAAATTCACACCCATTCCAATCGGCTTTACCATATTGTCTGTCACGTGTGACTCCACTTGCTGCATCAACAATGGCTTCGCGTCGCTGCACCATTCGATTAAACAACGTGGATTTACCAACATTAGGTCTTCCAACAATAGCAACTAGATTTCGCATAATTTTTTCTTGTAGGTTAAGAGGGTTGTTTTTAGTATCCAAAACCTTTTAGGGCATTAGCATTTGAACGCCAATCTTTATTTACTTTAACAAAAAGCTCAAGATGCACTTTTTTTTCAAAGAATCGTTCTAAATCGCGACGGGCTTGTGTTCCTACCTTTTTAAGGGCGGCGCCTTTGTGACCAATTAAGATTCCTTTTTGAGAATTGCGCTCAACAAATATAACTGCGCTGATCTTTATAATACTATCTTCTACCTTGAAAGATTCTGTAGCAACCTCAACCGAGTAGGGAATTTCTTTGTCATAATTAGACAATATCTTGTCACGAATAACTTCATTGACCACAAAACGTTCGGACTTATCGGAAAGTTGATCTTTTGGGAAATAGGGTTGGTGTTCCGGTAATAATTCTACCATTTGTGTCACAAATTCCTCAATTTGAAATTTTTCAAGAGCAGAAATACTCCTTATTTGTGCGTTTGGCAATTGTTCTTTCCAAGCATCAATGGTTGCTTCTAGGAGACTTTGATTGCCCTTGTCAATTTTATTAATGACTAAGAAAAGGGGCTTAGCTGTTTTGGACAGGCGTTTGATAACACTTTCATCTTTACCTTTTTTCTCGCCAATTTCTACCATATAGACCAAGACATCTGCATCATCGAAAACAGACTGCATAGCGTCCATCATACTCTCTTGCAGCTTATAAGCAGGCTGAATAATTCCAGGAGTATCAGAAAGGATAAGCTGGTAATCATCGGCATTAAGCATGCCAAGAATTCTATGGCGTGTGGTTTGTGCTTTGGCATTGGTAATGACAAGCTTTTGACCCAATATGGCGTTTATTAGGGTTGACTTTCCCACATTAGGACTTCCGATAATATTGACAAAACCTGCTTTATGCATATTGCAAAGGTAAGGATTGCCGAAGAGCTATTGCAATATCAGAGAAGTTTTGTATTTTAGCCATCCACAACGCGGGATAGAGCAGTAGGTAGCTCGTCGGGCTCATAACCCGAAGGTCGCTGGTTCGAGTCCAGCTCCCGCTACAATCGAGTCATCAGAAATGGTGACTCTTTTTTTTGCTTTAAACTCAGTTATACCAGAGTAATAAAGGTGTATTGGCTGAGTATTTAATTGTTGTTATTTCTAAGTTTTAATTTAAAAACCAACAAGGTTGAAAACCAAATATACACTAAACTGACAGTAAAAACACACTAAACTGACAGTAAAACTGACAGTAAAAAGTCAAAAAAGTTACCCTAAAAGCTTTAAAAACCTACTCCCCCCCTACCAAAATAAATCCATTTACTTTTTAGGGGTCATCTACGTAGAATGGGTTATAACCCACAACGTCAGTATATCTAAATATTAAAATAATGCCTGTCACTACTCATCACACATAAAAAGGCACTTAAAGTGCTGTAAATGTGTTATTTAACAAGTTTCTGTAGGGGGCGTTTTGTTTAGGGTTATAAAACTCCCTGTAGGGCTACCCTCTATCTCTTTGTGTAAACTCCGTGACTTACCTTTTCTGTAGCTTAAAATTTATAAATAGTTAAATTGAAAACTATTGTAACCTCAAATAAAGAGGGATTAATATTTCTATCAATCCCCCGTTTTGCTTAAGTATATAAAATATGATGCGTGGTGGACTTTATCTCACCATGTAAACACCATGAGTCACCTTTTTTATTAAATCTAAATCCAAAAACTTCCTCAATATATCAGCCAAAGTTCTCTCTTTAATACCCATAGTTTTGGCTTTATTCCAGACATCACCTCTTTTTATCTCA
>Ga0213862_10000071_pt1 | contig 38241 bp, 31 predicted proteins | sample PICome_7_FD_160092 | JGI IMG/M metagenome (GOLD analysis project Ga0213862, IMG submission 160092) | Coastal seawater microbial communities near Pivers Island, North Carolina, United States - PICO266 | ecosystem: Environmental > Aquatic > Marine > Coastal | place: USA: North Carolina... | reverse complement strand
AAAAACAAAGTAGACACTAAAATAAGTGTAATATATAATCTAATATTTAACCAACTAAATAACATATTCTAATTGTTTTTTTATTTCTTCAGCTTTATCTCCAATATCACCTGCACCTAGTGTTACATTGATTTTATTTTTTTGAGCAAATATTTCCTTATCCAATTTTTCTAATTCAACAATTTTTTTTACTGGTGCATTGATCTTTGATAATAACCAACTGGAGGTTACACCATCAATTGGTAACTCTCTAGCTGGATATATATCTAACAATAAAACAGTGTGAAATTTTGATAATATACTTGCAAACTCATCAATAAAATCTCTAGTTCTTGAAAATAAATGTGGTTGAAATGCAACTAAGTACTTTTCATTAGGGTATAATTCCAATAAAGAATCATAAACAACTTTTATTTCATCTGGATGATGAGCATAATCATCAATATATACCATTGAACTAGAATTTATATGAATAGTATATCTTCTTTTAACTCCACCAAAAGACTCTAGAGCATCTTTTAATTCATTTAAATCACAATCTAATTTTATTGCTATAATTAGTGCTGCCAAAGCATTGGATAAATTATGTTTACCCATTAAAGAAAATTTAAAATTAGAAAAAGTTTTTTTATTATAATTTATATCAAAATAGTAGTATCCCTCTTTTAAATTAATATTACTTATTATGTACTTTGATGAAGATTTAAAACCAAATTTATCTCCACTAAAATCAACATTCTCATTAACAATCAATGTGCCTTGATTATCCATTTGACTTATAAACTGTTCAAAAGACTTTCTTATATCTTCAATATCTTTGTAAATATCTAAATGATCTAAATCAATAGATGTGATACAAGCAATATTTGGTTTTAATGTTAAAAAAGATTTATCAAACTCGTCAGCTTCAACCACTACAATGTCTTTACCATTAATAATTAAATTAGAATTATAATTTTCAGAAATACCTCCTAAGAAAACTGTTACAGCTTTATTACAGTATTTAAGTAGATGACCTAAAATACTAGTTGTTGTAGTTTTACCATGTGTTCCTGCAATTGCTACACAAAAAGAATTATTTGCAATAATTCCTAATACTTCTGCTCTCTTTAATACAACAAAACTGTTTTCTTTAAAATATTTTAATAGAGGTGAATTACTTTGTATTGCTGGAGTGTAGATAATTAATGTCTCTTTATTATTAAGAAACTGCTTGTTAATATTTTCAATAGATTGTTTTGTAATAATATTTACTCCTTTCGAAATTAAATTATTGGTATTCAATGAACATGATCGATCGTAACCACTGATATTTTTATTTTCATGTATGAAGTAGTTGGCTAAGGAACTCATACCAGAACCTCCAATTCCTATGAAAAATATATTTTTAAAATCCTTCAAGTTCATTTTATCATTTTTTCTATTTCATCAACTATATCATTAGTTGCATTTAATTTTACAAATTTCTTTATATTTTCAGATAAATTAGATTGTAATTTATGATTGTGCAATAAACTTTTAAAAAGTTCTTTAAAATCATTTTCTAAATTATCTTCTTCAATTAAAAGTGCTGCATTTTGATCTACTAAACGTTGTGCGTTCTTTTTTTGATGATCTTCAGCAACATTTGGAGAAGGAATAAAAATTACTGGCTTACCAACAACGGAAAGTTCCGAAATTGAACTAGCTCCAGCCCTTGAAATGATAAAATCTGTAGCATCGTATGCTTCATACATATCATTTATATAATCATAAACATGAATATTATTATTATTTAATTTTTTGTACTTATTAAAATATATTTTACCACACTGCCAAATAAGTTGAATTTGTAAAAAATTAAAAAATTCAATATTATTTAAAATCAATTTATTTATCTCTCTAGAGCCATTACTACCTCCTAGAACAAGTAATGTTTTTTTGTTATCTTTTAAATTGAAGTAATTCTTAGATTTTAGATTACAAAACTTTTTATTTATAAATTTTTTTCTAATTGGATTTCCTGTAAATACTATTTTATTTGAATCAAAAAATCTATTCATATTTTCATAAGCCACACAAATCTTGTTGACTCTTTTAGATAAAAATTTATTAGTGATGCCAGCGTAGGAATTTTGTTCTTGGATTAAGGTTTTTATACCCAATAAAGAAGCAATAAAAACTATTGGACCACTTGCAAATCCACCAGTACCAATTACAACATTAGGCCTATTTAATAAAATGATCAATAAAGAATGAATAAGACTAACTTTTAATTTAATTGGTAATAATAAATTTTGAATAATTTTTCCTCTAACATATCCAGAAATCCATAATCCAGAAATATTATAACCATGTCTAGGAACTAAATTCATTTCCATTCTGTTACTAGATCCAACAAACAAAATTTTACAAGATGGATTTCTTAATAAAAGTTCATCAGCTATTGATAAGGCAGGATTAATATGTCCTGCTGTACCACCTCCTGAAATTATAAACTTATATTGTTTCATTTAAATTGTTTCTTTAAGTATTTCTAGTGGATTATTATGATCAACAACTTCATTTTGATCTTTATATCTTCTGCTTACACTTAGTATTATTCCAATGGATAAACAAGTCATCCATATAGATGTTCCACCACTACTAATTAATGGTAGTGTTTGACCTGTTATAGGCATTAACTCAACTGCTACGGACATATTTATAAAAGCCTGAAAAATTATTGGAAGACCCATCGATATTGCTAATAATGATCCAAATACAGTTTCTGATTTAACAGAAACTATTACAACCCTAAATAGTAACCATACGTATAAAATAACTAGAAAAAAACCTCCAATTAAACCAAATTCTTCAATAATAATTGCATAAATAAAATCAGATGAAGATTGAGGAAGAAAATTTTTCTGAACACTTTTTCCTGGTCCTAAACCCTTAATTCCTCCAGTTGCTATAGCAATTTTTGCTTTTTCTATTTGATAATTAGATTCAGTATTTTCTGAATCTATAAAATTTTCAATTCTATTTGACCAAGTATCTATTCTATTTGGCATTAATTCTGGATATGCTTTTATGGTAAGTACAAATAATGTAAGTACAAATAATCCAGTTGAAACAATTAAAATTAAATATCTTTTTGGGTAGCCACCTAAGAAAGAAATAATTAAAACTAAAGTAAATAATATCGCTGCTGTAGAAAAATTAGCTGGTAAAATTAGTACAACTACAGTAAAAACTGGAAGCCAAAGAGGTAGAATAGTTTTTGAAAAAGAAATAATTTCATCTTTTATTTTTGCAAAATATCTTACTATATAAATTAATAAAATTGTAGATGCTAATGTTGATGGTTGAAATGTAAATCCTAAAACTGGAATCTTAATCCACCTATTGGTATTAGTCATCGTATCAGATAAAGATGGTTGAAAAATAGTGTAAGCTAATAATACTATTATAATAGGGATCATTAAAAGAGATATTCCCTTATAATAATTATAAGGAATTTTATGTGCTGCATACATTATTGTAAAACCTAAGAAAAGATGAATAAGGTGTTTAAAAACATATCCTAATGTATTTCCACTACCATATAAATTAGCTAAATTACTAGAAGCACTGTAAACAGGCAAAAATGAAAATATAGCCAAAATAGCTGCTATAGCCCAAATGGTTTTATCTCCCTCAATATGTTTAATAATTTTTTTCACTACAATTTTCTTACTTCGTTTTTAAATTGTCTACCTCTATCTTCATAATTTTGAAACAAATCAAAACTAGCGCATGCTGGGGATAACAATACATTATCTTTTTCTTTTGCAATATTATATGCAATACCAACTGCTTCTTGCATTGATTTTGCTTCTGTTATATATTCAACTACATTCTCAAAACAATTTAGAATTTTTGAATTATTTTTGCCTAAACAAATTATTGCCTTAACCTTTTCATTAACTAATGAAAAAAGATCTTCATAATTATTACCTTTATCAACTCCGCCTACAATCCAAATAGTAGATGATTCCATACTATCTAATGCAAAATAAGTTGCATTTACATTAGTTGCTTTAGAATCATTTATGTAATTAACCTTATTAATTTTTAACACATGTTCTAATCTATGCTCGACAGCTTGAAAATGCTCAAGACTTTTTCTAATAGTTTCTTTTCTTATTTTCAAAAGATGTGCAACAGTTGTTGCAGCCATTGCATTTTTTAAATTATGCTGTCCTTTTAATTGGAAATTATTTATAGGCATAACAATTTTTTTTTTATTGATTATTGAAATAATATTTTTGCTTTCTATATATGTTGCTACTTCTTTTTTATTATTTAATGAAAAAGGCAAGTGAATTGATTTAATTTTTTTTGAATTATTATTTATGAAACTTTTAATGTCATCATCATCATTATCATAGATAAAATAATCTCTACTAGTTTGATTCATCACAATCCTAAATTTTGAACTTATGTAATTATCATAACTATTATTATATCTATCCAAGTGATCAGCAGAAAGATTTAATAGTAAAGCTATATGAGGATTAAACTTTTTTATGCCATCTAATTGAAAACTACTTAGTTCAATAACAAAATTTTTACAATCAGATTTAGAGTCTATACTTCTAGCAAAACTTTTACCAATATTTCCAACTAAATCAATATCCATTTCATCTCTTTTTAAAATGTCAAAAATTAAGCTGGCCACTGTTGTTTTACCATTACTTCCTGTAATTCCAATTATATTAGAATTCGTAAAACCATAGGCAAACTCTATCTCTGAAATTATTGGAATATTTTTTTTGTTGAGATCTTTTACTATTGAGGCTGAATCACTTATTCCGGGACTTTTAATAACCAGATTAAAATTTAAAGACAATGCTTTTTGATGTCCATTTTCTTCAAATTCTATTTTATTTTTTAACAATAATTTTTTAGAGACTTTTTTTATGCTTCCAGAGTCAGAAATAAGCACATCAAGTCCTTTGGATTTAGCTAATAATGCTGAACCAACTCCACTTTCTCCAGACCCTAATATTAATATCATTTATTATCTAATTTTAAGTGTTACTATTGAAATAATTGCTAGTAAAATTCCAATTATCCAAAATCTAGTTACTATCTTACTTTCATGAAAACCACTTAATTGATAATGATGATGAAGTGGTGACATTTTGAATATTCTTTTTCCTTTTCCTAATTTTTTCTTTGTATACTTGAAGTATGCTACTTGTAGAATAACCGATAGATTCTCAATTAAGAAAATTCCACAAAGAATAGGAATAAGCCATTCCTTTCTAACTGCGACAGAAATTACAGCAATTAATGCTCCAATAGTTAAGCTTCCAGTATCACCCATAAATACTTGAGCTGGATAAGTATTATACCATAAAAAACCAATCAATGCACCAACAAAAGCTGTAATGAATATGGTAATTTCTTCTACCCTTGGTATATACATAATATTTAAATAATCTGAAAATATTATATTTCCAGAGACCCAGGTAAAAATACCAAGAGTTAGAACTATAATTGCTGATGAACCAGCAGCTAAACCATCAATACCATCGGTTAAATTTGCACCATTAGAAACAGCTGTTATAATAAATATTACAAATGGAATAAAAATCAGCCAAGAATATGACTTTAAGCTTGGATTTATCCATGTTAATAATTTAGAGTAATCAAATTCATTATTCTTTAAAAAAGGTATAGTTGTTCGCGTGGACTTTTCTTCTAATCTAATTTCAATATCTTGTGATGTATCTTGCTGATTAATGGAATTGGTTTCAATTTTAACAATTGAAGAATCAATTAATTTATCTTTAATGGTAACCTCAGGATGAAAATACAATACTGAGCCAACAATTATTCCTAATATAACTTGACCGATAATTTTAAATTTACCTTTTAAACCATCTTTATTAGATCTAAATTTTTTAATATAATCATCAGCAAAACCAATTGAACCCATCCAAAGCATTGTAGTTATTAATAGTATTATATAGATATTATCTAATTTTGCTAACAATAAAACTGGTATCAAAGTGGCTATAATAATTATAACTCCACCCATAGTTGGTGTACCAGTTTTTTCTTTTTGCCCCTCTAAACCTAAGTCTCTAACTGATTCCCCAATTTGCTTTTCTGCTAAAATCTTTATTATTTTTTTTCCAAAGATCGTTGATAACAAAAGTGCAATAATTAACGAAGTTGCAGATCTAAATGAAATATAACCGAATAATGAAGCCCCTGGAAATTGATATTGTTGTTCTAAATATTCAAAAATATAATAAAGCATAGTTATCTAAGTTTTGTTAAATATTCTTTTACGATTTCTAAATCATTAAATTGATTTTTAATTCCATTTATTTCTTGGTACATTTCATGACCTTTACCAGCAATGAGAATTATATCTTTTTTATTTGCTAATTGACACGCTGCTTTTATTGCCTCTCTCCTGTCTATAATTGATAAAACTTTTTTATAGTCAATTGGCTCAACTCCTTTTTTCATATCTTCTACTATAGATGATGCAGATTCAGACCTAGGATTATCACTTGTAAAAACAACTTTTGAGCTTAATGAACTTGATACTTTACCCATTAATGGTCTTTTTAAACTATCTCGATCACCTCCACATCCAACAACTGTAATTAAGGATTCATTATTGGTTCTTAATTCATTTATTGTTTGTATAACATTTTTAAGAGCATCTGGTGTATGTGCATAATCAATTATAGCAGTAATTTCATTTTTAATAACAAATTCAAATCTTCCTGTTACACTTTTTAAAAGACTAGCGTATTCTAGAGTTTTTTCTTTTGACAAGCCTAGTAGTGTCGCTGCTGAGATTACTGACAACAAATTATAAGCATTAAATTTTCCTGAAAGAGTAGTCCAAAATTCAGTTTGATCAATTTTAAGTAACATACCTTGAATTGTCTTTTCTAGTATTTGAACCTTGTAATCTGCATACGAATTAATAGCATATGTGTATACTTTTGATAATGTATTTTGAGTCATAAATAGCCCATTTTTATCATCTTTGTTTATTAAACAAAAGGAATCTTTAGGCAATTGATCAAAAAATAATTTTTTTATATCTCTATACTCTTTAAAATTTGCATGGTAATCCAAATGATCATGAGATAGATTAGTAAAAATACCAGCGGAAAAAATAATATTATTTATTCTTTTTTGATGAATTCCATGAGAACTTACTTCCATAAAACAATATTTTACACCTTCATTAATCATTTCGTTTAAGAGCAAGTTAATTTGAATTGAATCTGGAGTAGTTTGAATAGATTTTAATTCTTTATCATTAATTCGGTTCACTACAGTAGATATTAAACCAACTTTAAATCCAGCAGAATAAAATAAATTAAATAATAATGTAGCTACTGTCGTCTTACCGTTAGTACCAGTTATACCTACTAGTTTTAATTTACTTGATGGATTATCATAATAATTAGAAGAAATAATAGAAAGAGAATCTCTTGCTGATTCAACTTGAATATAAGTGATGTCATTTATTAAAAAATCTGGCAAATACTCACAAACAATTGCAATAGCTCCATTTTCAATAGCCTTAGAGATATATTCATGTCCATTTAGATAAACTCCATTAATTGCAATAAATAAATCACCAGAATTAATTTCTCTTGAGTCAATTGAAATATTATTAATGTCTAAAATAGTTGAACCAACTACTTTAGAGATTTTAACCTTATATAATATGTCTATTAACTTTTTCAACTTAATTGTATTATAACCTTTTGATTTTTTTTAATTTTTTCCCCTGCCTTTATTGAAAATCTAATCTTATTTCCTTTTCCATTTATTTCAACCTTAAGACCTAAATTTTCAAGAACTACTACTGCTTCAGATAATTCTAAGTTTGAAATATTTGGCATTATATTTTCATTAATTATCAGATCATCAATTGATGATTTTAAAATTGCTTTATTATCAATCATTAATTCTGATTTGTATATCGTTTTTTCAATTGGTGTTTCGGAATATATTTTTTGAGCGATTTTTTTAAATACCGGAGCTGCAACAACATTTCCATAATAACCAATTTTTTTATCTGGCTTATGAATAACAACAATACAAGAATACTTAGGATTTTCTGCTGGGAAATAACCAGCAAAAGAGGAGATATATAAATCTGGAGCTATCCAATATTCTGTTTGACATGTACCAGTCTTTCCGGCCATTGAAAAGTTTTTATCATAAATATTATGAGCAGTCCCATGTTTTTTTGCTACTACATTTTCCATCATTCTCTGAACTTTTTTTGCAGTATCCTCTGAACATATTGATGGATTAAGAACTTGCTTTTCAAATGATTCAATAGTGGTATTGAAATCATTTACTCTACTTATGAATCTAGGCTTAACCATAATTCCATTATTTGCAATTGCATTATAAAATGTTAGAGTTTGAAGTGGAGTAAGGGAAACACCATATCCAAATGCCATCCATGGCAAATCTAATCCATCCCAATTTTTTTTATCTGAAGGATGTGTAATTTTTGGAATTCCTTCACCTAAAATTGGCAAATCTAAAGTATTATTAAGACCCATTTCATAAAGCTTATCAACAAAAATTTCTGGATTATCTTTATAGTTATCATTTATTAGCTTAACCATAGCAGTATTTGAAGAAACTTCAAATGCTTTAGCTGCTGAAATTTTACCATAACCTCCTCTTTTTGAATCCTTGACTTTTCTTCCGTAAAAACTTAAAATTCCCGATTCTGTATCAACTACATCACTTGTATCGATTACCTCATCCTCCAAAGCGGCAACCATACCCATTAATTTAAATGTAGAACCTGGCTCATGAGATTCGCCAACTGCATAATTTAATTTTTCATAATATTTTCCTGCAGAAGTTCTTCCTAAATTTGATATAGCTTTGATTTCACCTGTAGATACTTCCATTACTACTATACTTCCATGATCAGCCTTAAACTTTTCAAGTTGACCTAAAAGTGCAAAATGAGCTATATCTTGAATTTTTAAATCAATTGTAGTGTAAATATCAAATCCATCTTGTGGTTCAATTTGATTAAAGTCTTCTAAAGGTTTCCATTGTCCATTTCCAATTTTTTGTGACAATCTAAGCCCATCAATTCCTTTTAAGTATTTTGAACCAAAGGCTCCGTCTATACCTGGCCTTGTAATATTGCCTTTATCATCTGTTCTTTCATAGCCAATAGTACGTTGAGCAATTCCACCAAAAGGATAATCTCTTTTTGTCTTTTGCTCAATTATTATTCCTCCTCTATATGATCCTAAATTAAATAAAGGAAAATTCTTTAATTTTAAATGCTCATTATAACCAATATTTCGTGCTATTAATAAATATCTATTTTTATTTTTTCTTGCATTAAACAATAATTCATAATAATATTTTTCTGATTTATTGTAATAACTAGCCAAGTTATTTGCTAATTGTTTTACGTACTTATCAAAATTTCTGTCTGATGGAGATAAAGCATCAAATCTTATATCATATTTTGGAACAGACGTAGCTAATAATTTTCCGTTTGAAGAATAGACATTACCACGATTTGCTGGAATTACTAAGTTTTTAATTGTTGTATTTTCGGATAACTTTATGTAATAATCACCATCAACAAATTGTATATTTATAAGTTTTACAACAATTGAAACAGCTAAAACTAACACAAAGAATGAAACTAAGTATATTTTGTTATTTATATTTTTCTTTGTTGTTGCCAATTATTCTTTAATTATAATTTTTACAGGTGGATTAATAGATGAAATAATTCCAAGATCATTTAGTTTATTAGAAACAGTAGATTCCATTTTAAATTTCATTAAAATAGTTCTTGTATCTACAAATTGAGATCTTAACGATTGTACACTTTCGTTAATTTGAGCAATTTTATATATTTTTTTATCTATACTATGAGAATTATAAATCATGATTAGACTTAGAAGTGAAAAGAAGATTATAAATCTCCAATTTTTAGATGAATTTTGATTTAACAAAAAAGAACCTCTAATTAATTGAATCATTCTATTTTTCATAAATTAATTTTTAATTGCGATTCTAAGTTTAGCACTTCTAGCTCTGTTATTATTTGATATTTCAATATTAGTAGGCGTAATTAATTTTCCCACTCTACTAAATGGAACCTTGAAATTGCCAAAAACATCTTTCTCTGGATCTCCTTTAAAAAGACCATTTCTTATGTATCTTTTAACTAATCTATCTTCTAATGAATGATAAGAAATAACACTTAACCTTCCATTTGATTTTAAAACATTTACAGTTTGTTTTAAAAAAGACTTAATAACTTCAAGTTCTTGATTGACCTCAATTCTTAATGCTTGATATACCTGAGCTAACATTTTATTAGTTCTTTTTTTTGACAAAAAAGAACTAAGTAATTTATTTAGTTCTGAAGTTGTTGATATCTCCTTTAATAATCTGGATTCTATAATTTTTCTAGAAATCAACCCTGATAATCTTAACTCTCCGAATTCAAAAAAAACTCTTCTTAATTCCTCAAAAGAATAATTATTAATGATATACTTAGCAGTTAATTCTGAATCTTGATTCATTCTCATATCTAGATCTCCATCAAAACGAATAGAAAAACCTCTTTCTGGCTTATCAATTTGATGAGATGAAATTCCAAAATCAGCAAGAATTCCATCTACCTTTTGTATTCCAATTATATTTAAATATTTACTTAAATACATAAAATTTTGATTTATTAATTGAAAACGTTTATCGTTAATAGAATTATTTAATGAATCTTTATCTTGATCAAAAGCTATCAATTTCCCATTATCACCCAAGCGTCTTAAAATTTCCTTACTGTGACCTCCCCCTCCAAAGGTAACATCAACATAAATCCCATCATTACTAATTTGTAAACCATCAATTGACTCTTTAAGTAAAACTGGCTCGTGATAATTCATATTCTATTCTTCATCACCCATTACTTCTTCTGCTAGTTCAGCAAAATCAATAGCAGAATCTTTTAATACTTTCTCATAACTAGTTTTATCCCAAATTTCAATAATATTAACAGATGAGGAGATTACAATGTCTTTGGTTATATTAGAAAAGTCTATTAAATCTTTTGGTATTAAAAACCTACCAGAAGAGTCTAGCTCAATCAATCTAACACCTGCTGTAAACCTTCTTATAAAATCATTATTTTTCTTCTTAAATCTATTTAAAGAATTAATTTTTTCAATTAATTCATTCCATTCAGATATTGGGTATAATTCTAAACAATTTTGAAAAACTGCACGCTTAAGAACAAAACCATTTTGTAAAACTGAAGACATCTGTTTTTTTAATGAAGAAGGAAGCATTACTCTACCTTTTGCATCTACTTTACAGTCGTGAGTTCCAACAAGTGGTTTCATTTTTACTAAATTATTGTTACAATCAAATTTAATAAAAAAGTTACCACATTTTACCACATTTTACCACATTGTTAATAAAAATCTATTAAATGCAGAAAAAATCGATAAAATATTTATAATTAATTTATAATATTCTGATTTTCAGTATTTTGAATAAGTGGTGAAATTAATTAACAAATTAATCACATGTATTGTTAATAACATGAATTTTATAAAAAAAAATTAATAACATTATAGTTAAATTATTTATGTGTAATTTTGTCTTATTAAGTATTTAAAATGAAATTTACCCCAAAAAAAAGAGAACAATTTAAATACATAGAGGTAGGAGAAGGAACCCCTATCATTTTCTTACATGGCTTAATGGGCGGTCTTTCTAATTTTAATAAGCTAATTGAATTTTTTAGCAAGAATAAATTTAAAGTCTTAGTTCCTGAGTTACCTCTTTATGATCTTCCATTACTAAAAACTTCTGTAAAAGCATTTGCAGAGCATTTAAATGAATTTATTTGTTATAAGAAACTAGATAAGTTTATTTTACTTGGCAACTCCCTAGGTGGTCACATAGGACTTTATTACACTAAACTATTTGAAAAAAAAGCAAAAGCTTTAATTTTAACCGGTAGTTCTGGATTATATGAAAGCGCAATGGGTAGTGGATACACCAAAAGAAGAGATCGAAATGTAATTCAAAAAAAGGTTGAAGAAGTTTTTTTCGACCCAAAAGTAGCTACTAAAGAACTAGTTGATGAAGTTTTCAAAACTGTAAATGATAGACATAAACTAATTAGGACCTTAGCAATCGCGAAAAGTGCAATAAGACATAATATGGCGAAGGACCTTGTTCACATGAAATTACCAGTTTGTATAATTTGGGGAGAAGATGATATAGTAACTCCACCAGATGTTGCGGTTGAGTTCAATAAATTACTTCCTAATTCAGATCTATTTTGGATAAAAAAATGCGGACATGCAGCAATGATGGAACATCCAAATGAATTTAATCAAATTGTTGTAAAATGGTTATCTAACAGAAAACTTATATAATAACATGCAAATTAAGACAGCAAAATTTGTTGTGAGCAACCAAGAAGTTTCCTATTGCCCTAAATCAAATATCCCAGAATATGCATTTATTGGAAGAAGCAATGTAGGAAAGTCCTCTTTAATAAATATGCTTACCAATCATAAAAGTTTAGCAAAAACTTCTTCAAGACCTGGTAAAACTCAATTAATAAATCATTTTTTAATCAATGGAAATTGGCATTTAGTAGATTTGCCTGGATATGGCTATGCAAAAGTATCTAGATATAAAAAAAATATCTTTCAAAAATTTATAACAAATTATTTTAAACAAAGAAAGCAACTCATTTGTGCTTTTGTTTTAATTGATATAAGACATGATCCCCTAAACATTGATTTAGATTTTATTAGCTGGCTAGCAAAAAACTCAATACCATTTTCAATCATATTTACTAAAAGTGATAAGCTAAAACCAAAAACTATAGAATCTAATATTAGTAATTACATGCAAAAATTAAATGAAGACTGGGAAGTTTTACCAAATTTCTTTGTTACATCAAGTTCAAAGCACTACGGCAGAGAGAATATATTAGAATACATTGATAAGATTAATAAAAGTATTTTATTAAAGTAGAGGTCATTTAATAACATAGTTCAAAACTTCTCCTGTAGTAGTGTCCATTTTATTTCCCATTATTTTAGCAATAGTTGGTGCTATATCAGTTATTTTAGTTCTTTTAGAGCTTTCTCCTTTTTTTATTTTTTTACCGTAAAAAATAAGTGGCACATGAGTATCATAATGATATCCGGAACCATGACTAGTTCCTCTTTTTCCGTATTTAAAAACGTTTGGTTTAAACTTAAAAATCAAATCACCTGACCTTTGAATATGATAACCGTTTTGAATTAAAAGCTCATATCCATCAAGGAAATTACCCTCAATTATTTCTTTTGATGTATAAACTCCATCAATATAATTTAATGAATTTAAAAATGATATTAATGTAATGGCAACTTCATCTAGGTCAATTCCTAAAGATTTAATTAATCCATCATTTAAGTATATTTGATTATTGACTATTTTACTTATTAAATTCTTTGAGCCATAATTATCATATAATAAGTTTTCCATAGCTTCATCAAAATCTGATTCTTCTATATTCATAGCAATTTCATTTCCTAAAGAATTTAAATAGGCTGGAATTTTTGACGCTCCGTGATCAGCTGTTAAAAATAATGTATATTCATTTTTACCAACATAATTATCTAAAAAATATAGTACCCTTTCAATTTCTAAATCAAGTCTCAAATAAGCATCTTGGGTTTCTTTGGAGTCAACACCAAAATTATGTCCAATGTAGTCAGTTGACGAATAACTAATCGTTAATACATCTGTATATTCATCTTTACCTAAATCTTCATTTATCATTGCTTCTAGAGCAAAATCAGTTGTAAGAGAATTTCCAAAAGGAGATTCTTTAAGCATATCATAACCGTCATTTAAATACATTAATTTTTTTAAATTATAAGGAAATGAAACTGATGAATCACCTTTAAAAAATTTTTCAAAGTCATTTTCATCAGCTCTACTTTCATGATATGTATCTATATCATAAATAGTATTCCAACAACCCATATAACTTGAAACATAATCAGAATTATTAAATTTAGTAACCCATTTTGGTAATTCCTTCATGTAATAATTACTAGAAACCCACTCTCCTTTATCTTTTCCAAAAAACCAGTATGCAGCATCTGCTTTTCTACCTCCCATTAATATTGAACCTCTATCTTTTAATGCAATAGAAATTGTTTTTGAATTAATGTTTTTAAATTTATTTACATCACCAAAAGTTGGTATCATTAAATTCATCGGAGACATTTTTGCTGAATAAGCATTTCCTCCTAAATTTTCATATTCTAAGTCCGTAGTACAATAAACATACTTATTGCTAGATTTATCAAACCAATTATTTCCAGCTATTCCATGATCTTTTGGAGTTGATCCTGTAGAGATTGAAGCATGACCAGGGCCAGTTACTGTTGGCACATAGTTAAAGTGATTATTCTTTAAATTATAGCCATTTTTAATAAGTCTATTAAAGCCATTTTTAGAAAATTTTGATTTATACTTATTTAAATAGTCGTACCTCATCTGGTCAACAACTATCGCCACAACAAGCTTGGGGTTATCATGAGGTGAATCTAATTTAGAATTTTTACAACTCAAACAAATCAATAATAAAATTAAAGATAGATTTTTTAAATAACACATAAATAAAAAATTAAATTTTTTCAAAAATAATGTTTTAATAGATATTATAAATTAATTTTGTTTAAAATAAATTACTTAATGAAACACCTTCATAACATTGGATTATACTTCATAATGTTGAAGAAAATGATATATAAACCAACCAAATGGTCTGTCATGAAACAGCTCATTTTAAAAGATATTGAAGATTTAGTTATTAATTCACTAGGTATAATTGCCTTTGTTTCATTTTTTATCGGAGGTGTTCTTTCAATTCAGACAGCACTCAATATGGATAATCCATTACTATCAAAGTCACTGGTAGGATTTGTAACAAGACAATCGATTATATTAGAGTTTGCACCTACAATTATTTCTATAATAATGGCTGGAAAAGTAGGATCATTTATTACCTCAAGCATTGGCTCTATGAGAGTTACAGAGCAAATTGATGCACTTGAAGTTATGGGAATTAATTCATTAAATTACTTAGTTTTTCCAAAAACAATTGCAATGTTATTGTACCCATTTATCATTTCTATAGCGATGTTTTTAGGAATTTCAGGAGGACTAGTCGCATGTATTTTTGCAGGATTAACATCTGTTGATGAATATATTACAGGTGTTCAGATGGATTTCATTCCATTTCACATGTATTATTCTTTTATAAAAACATTTGTTTTTGCATTTATTCTAGCTACCGTACCTTCATTTCACGGATACTATATGAAAGGTGGTGCTTTAGAGCTTGGAAAAGCAAGCACAAGTTCGTTTGTATGGACTAGTGTGAGTATTATTTTAGCTAATTTCATTTTAACTCAAATGCTACTTTCATAATGTTACAAATAGTTGATTTACATAAAAGTTTTGAAAACATTAAAATTTTAAAAGGAATAAATGCAACTTTTGAACCGGGTCAAACAAGTTTAATTATAGGACAAAGTGGATCCGGTAAAACTGTTTTAATTAAATGTTTATTAGATCTGTACAAATATGATAAAGGAAATATTATTTATGGTCAAGAAAATTTTTCAAATTTAAGTGATATAGAAAAAATGAAGCTTAAATCTAAAATAGGAACAGTATTTCAAGGAAGTGCTTTATTTGACTCGATGAATATTGAAGAAAATGTAATGTTTCCTTTAAAAATGTTTAAAGAATATACTCATGAAGAAATGCTTGAAAAAGTAAATCTTGCACTTAAAAGAGTCGATTTAATCAATGTAAATAAAAAAATGCCAAGTGAGGCATCTGGAGGGATGCAAAAAAGAGTTGCTATAGCAAGAGCTATAGTAAATAAGCCCAAGTATTTATTTTGTGATGAACCTAACTCTGGGTTAGATCCACAAACATCAATATTAATTGACAATTTAATTAAAGAAATTACTTTAGAATATAATATAATCACAGTTATCAACTCTCATGATATGAATTCAGTAATGGAAATTGGAGATAAAATAATTTTCTTAAAAAATGGTTTAAAGGAATGGGAAGGAAACAAAAATGATATATTTAAAACTAAAAATAAAGCAGTTACAGATTTTGTCTATTCTTCTAATCTTTACAAAAAGATTAGAGAAAACTATAAATAATAATTAATTAATCAACTGTTTTTATAATAATTGAATCTAAATTTAATTTATAATTTAACCACCTCTCCAATTGTTTAGATTTTTTTGCAATATTAATCTTGTCGGTTAACGAGTCATTCCATTTTACGTAAAAAATAGAAAGTGTATCAATTGATTGAAAATTTGATCTTAACATGTTTGAATAAGAAAACTCTTTAATATCAGAATAATTAATTTTTACCTCTTCAGTTAAATCAGGAAATTCAAAATGATTTTTTTCAAGAACTAATAATTTCCTTACCTTATCTTCAAGAAAAACTATTTTTTGAGTTTTAGATAATAAATCCATTGAATCTCTAGACCTTAACTCTTCCATATACTCTAAATTATTTATTTCTCTAAAAACACTCTGATTAATGAGAAGCTTAGTATCATTCAAAGCTCTATAATTTTTCATTTTAGTATTTAAAACAAATTCTAAATCCTCAGAAATTTGATCATTTCCTAAAGTTGTAAGTTCAATTTGAGATGGAGAATCTGAACTGTATTGAATTATAGCATTTTTAATTATATAATTTGAATTGGGTAATATATTTAATTCATTATTTATAAAACTCGAAGCATCATTTTTAAAATTACTTTCTTTTACAACATTAACAAATGTCCATATAGCTGGTATTATAACAACAATTGCAGCTAAAGTAACAAGTCTAGAAATAGTTCTTCTTCGAGCTGAATTCACATAGTTAATCATTGGAAATTTTAAAAATTTTATAACTATAAATGTTGCAAGCGCTATAAAAATGGTATTAATTATAAATAAGTACATCGCTCCTAAAAAATAATTCCATGAACCAACTGCAATTCCATAACCAGCTGTACACAAAGGGGGAATTAATGCTGTAGCTATAGCAACTCCATAAATTACTGTTGCAATAGTCCCCTTCTTTGTTCTGGCTATTATTAAAGCTAAACCTCCAAAAAATGCAATTAAAATCTCTCTAATATCAGGTCTTGTTCTTGCAAAAAGCTCTGAAGTATCAGCATTAATATCAAAAATATAAAAGTAAAAAAATGAAGTAAGAATACTTAACGTAATCATTCCAACTAAACTCACTAAAGATTCTTTTAAAGTATCAATATCATTTATCGCAATTGACAAACCAACACCTAATATTGGCCCCATTAAAGGAGATATTAACATCGCTCCAATTACTACGGGGATTGAATTAGTGTTTAACCCTATTGAAGCTACAAATATTGAGCAAATTAAAATCCAAGCAGTAGCTCCTTTGAATTGAATATCTGATTTAATTGCACTAGTTGTGGAAACTTGATCGGTATCTTTTCTAAAGTCTATTAGAGATTTTAAGTATAACTTTGAATTATTAATTAATGAATTAATGTTATTTTTTATTCCCACTTTAAATTTGTTTTAAACCTGTTAAATCCGATGAACTTCTAATTTTATCTCCTAAACCATCTGTCATTTGAATATCATATTTCTTACAAATTGATGACTCGGGAACTTCTGAGGTTGCTCTATCTCCTCCATTTGCAAATACATCAGGCCTTATTGATTCTAGTGACTTACATACAGTTTTATCAGTATCAATGGATAGAAAAACCTCATCCACTACAGATAAAGATTCAACTATTCTAAGTCTATCCATTTCATCCATAAAAGGCTTTCCTTTTTTTAAAACACATTGCTCATTATTATTAACGATAACAACTAAATAATCTCCTAGTTTTTTTGACATTTCTAAATAATCTAAATGACCTACATGTATTGGATCAAAATATCCACTAACTGCAACAACTTTTTTTTTCATCTAATTTTTTTATTTCTGAATTGGCATTAAAAAGATAATATTTATTACTTTTTATTTCTAAACATTTATATCGTTTAACTAACTTTTTATCAAATTTAAAAATTTTTCCTTTACCTGATTCAAATATATCACCATGACGCAAATTATAGATATATAATTGATTATTTTTTCTGTCATATTTCTTTAAAGCTCTTACCAAATCAACGTCTGTATCAGAAGATGCTTTTGGGTTTTTGAAATATTTCGCTAGTAAAGGAACTATATTAGGTGGAAAACAATCTATGTTTAATACAGGCATAAAAAGTTTTCTAAAATAATTTTTCCACTCTCTTCCATGAGGTTTTACAGTATTTCCATAATCATTAAAAACATAAAAATGTGAGATCTCATGAATTAAGGTAATCAAAAATCTATATTTATTTAGATTTGAATTTATAGTTATAAAACACAAACCCTCTTTGTTTACTTTGAAATCACCATGTCTAGTTTTTCTTTCTCTCTTTACAATTATCTCTAAATTAAATAAATGTGTGATTTCTTTAATATATGCTAGTGAAGCCTGAGGTAAATAATTTCTATAATTATTCATTTACTAAGGAGTAGTTGAAGAAATTTGAATTATTTTTCCGTTAATTAATTTAGACCCTTTAGTAGCAAAGTCAAAAATATATTCAGCCATTTGATTAGCAGATGTAGATGCCTCATATCCAGGAAATGCTTCCTGAAGCATTTCTGTCTGAACAGCTCCAAGAGCTAAAACATTGAAATGTATTCCTGAGTCTTTATATTCTTCAGCTAATAATTCAGTTAAAGTAATTAAAGCACCCTTGCTCGAGCTGTAGGCAGAAAGCCCTGCAAACTTCACACTACCTTGAACTCCACCAACAGAACTTATATTAATTACTTGACTATCCTTTTTCATATAAGGAAGACAGGTTTGAATTAATTTTGCAACACCAAAAACATTAGTATTAAATACATTTAAAAAATCGTCAGAGCTTGTTTTATCAAATTTCTTATTAACTAACAAACCAGCATTATTAATTAAAACATGAACTTCATCCATGGTTGAAGACAAAAAATTATTTAAATTCAAATGATCAGTATCTGAAGTAATATCAAAATCTAGAGTAGATATATTGTTATTATTGATGGTAGTAATTTTACTAGAATCACGAGAAAGTGCCAGAATGTTATAGCCTGAGTTGGCAAAAATTTTTGCCATTTCAAATCCAATACCTCTGCTTGTACCAGTTATAATTACATTTTTTGACATATTAGCTTAGTTATTATGTAATTAAATATACTAAAATTAAATAGTATAAATTATACTAACATCGAAATTGGATTTTCTACATAACCTCTTAGAGTCTGTAAAAATTTTGCTCCAGTCAAGCCATCCACTACTCGATGATCACAAGCTAGGGTTAATTTCATAGTGTTTCCAACTACTATTTCACCATCTTTTACTACTGGTTTTTCAATTATAGATCCTACCGATAATATTGCAGTATTTGGAGAATTAATAATTGAAGTAAAACTTTCAATATTAAACATTCCTAAATTAGAAATAGTAAATGTGCTTCCTTCCATTTCTTGTGGTGTAAGTTTTTTAGACTTTGCTTTAAGTGCAAAATCTTTAACTTTAGACCCTATATCAGTCAAGTTTAATTGATCTGCAAACTTCACAACAGGCACTAATAAACCATCATCAACCCCAACTGCAACACCAATATGGACATGATTATTAAATCTAGATCTATCATCAAACCATTGAGAATTAACATTCGGATTTACTTTTAATGCCAAAGCAGTAGCTTTTATTATAATATCATTGTAGGATATTTTTATATCTGGAATAGAGTTATATTGAGTTCTAAAAGAAATAGCATTAGTCATATCAAACTCAACACTTAAGTAGTAGTGAGGGGCTGTAAATTTAGATTCTCCTAATCTTTTCGCAATTGTTTTTCTCATTTGCGAATGTTTAATTTCTTCAAAAGATTCTGAAAAGTTAATAGTCTTAACACTACCCGATCCTGGACTGTAATTCTGAATATCTATTTTAATAATTCTACCATTTTCTCCAGATCCTCTAAGTAGACTTAAGTCTATGTTTTTATCAGCTGCTAATTTTTTCGCAAGAGGAGAAGCAAAAATTCTTTTATTATTAGAGTGCTCAGGTTTTGAGACTTTGATAATTTTTTCTACATTTTCTAAAATCTCTTCTTTTTCTTTCTTAATAGCTTTGGGTTCTTCAATGGAATCACTAACTTTTCTTTTAAAATTATTTACAATTGCAGTAACATCTAATTCCTTAGGTCCAATTATGGCTAATAAATCGTCTACTTTTGCAGAATCTCCTTCTTCAAGTCCTGTGTAGAGTAAATATCCTGATTGAAAAGATTCAAATTCCATAGTAGCTTTATCAGTTTCTATCTCAGCTAAAATATCACCTTCTTCAACTTTTTCTCCAATTTTTTTAAGCCATGAAGCAACAGTACCTTCCTCCATGGTATCACTTAACCTTGGCATAGTTACAACAGTAACGTCTTTAGGAATTTCTAATGAATTAGAATCCATAGAAATTACCTCATCTTTTTTATCAACAGACTGCTTTTCTTCAATTTTATTTGTCTTTTTATTTTCAACACTAATACCAGGGTTTAAAAGACTTTTAAAATCTTCATTAGGTTCTCCAATTATAGCTAATGGTTCATCTACATTAGTTGTCTCACCTTCTTTGACACCAATATATAGCAAAGTTCCTTCATAAAAAGATTCAAATTCCATGGTTGCCTTATCAGTTTCAATTTCTGCAAGTATATCTCCTTCTTCAACTTTATCTCCTACTTTTTTCAACCATGACGCAACAGTACCTTCTTCCATGGTATCACTTAGTCTAGGCATTTTAATTAGCTCTGCCATATTACAATTTATGTGTTAAAAATGGATAATCTTTTTGCTCGTATACAGAATCATACATAATATTTAAGTCTGGATATTCGGATTCTTCAGCAAACTTTTCACATTCCTTGACCTTTGCTTTTACTTTTTCATCGATTTTTGATAAAGTTTCCTCAGTTGCGTATTTATTTTTTAATATAACATCCTTGATTTGAGTAATTGGGTCAATTTTCTTGTATTCAGCTACCTCATCTTTAGTTCTATAATGTTGAGCATCACTCATAGAATGACCTCTATATCTGTAAGTTTTCATTTCTAAAAATGTAGGGCCATTTCCTTTTCTAGCTCTATCAATGGCTTTACTCAATTCTTCAGCAACTGTTACGGGATTCATTGCATCTACTGGACTGCATGGCATTTCATATCCAAGACCTAATTTCCAAATTTCTGTATGGTTTGCAGTTCTTTCAACAGAAGTCCCCATCGCATAACCATTGTTTTCACAAATAAAAATAACTGGTAATTTCCATAACATAGCAAGATTAAAAGCCTCGTGAAGTGAACCTTGTCTAGCAGCACCATCTCCAAAACAACAAAGCGTTACTGCATCAGAGCCATGATATTTATCTCCAAAAGCAATACCTGCACCCAATGGGATTTGACCACCTACAATACCATGACCTCCATAAAACCTATGTTCTTTAGAAAATATATGCATAGAACCACCAAGACCTTGAGATGTCCCTGTCTTTTTCCCATATAATTCTGCCATTACTTTTTTAGGGTCAACACCCATACCAATTGGCTGAACATGATTTCTGTAAGCAGTAATCATTTTATCTTTTGACAAATCCATAGCATGTAAAGCACCAGCTAAAATAGCTTCTTGACCATTGTATAGATGTAAAAAACCTCTTACTTTTTGCTGTATATAAACGGCAGCTAATTTATCTTCAAATTTTCTCCAAAATAGCATTTCCTCGTACCATTTTAAATATATTTCTTTAGTAATTTTTTTCATTGTTTATTTAAAAAATGCTATGCAAAAATAATCATTGATTTCTTTTGAAAAAAGTTAATACTTAAATTTTTACAAAAAAGATGAGTCAAACTTAAATGGCAAGAGATTTTCAATTGATTTTGAATGTATAATTTTACCAGTCTCCCCCATAAAATACAATTCAATTTCACTGTTTTGTTTATTTTCATATTCAGCAATTACCTGTCTACAAGCACCACAAGGTGCAATCGGGGTAGAATTGGATTTTAGGTTGGATCCAGCAACTATAACAAGACATTTAATTTTTAAATGTGGATAGTTTGAATTTGCATAAAAAATCGCTGTTCTTTCAGCACACAAACCTGATGGATATGCAGCATTTTCCTGGTTTGATCCATCAACTATAGTATCATCTTCAAGTAAAATTGAAACTCCAACAGAAAAATTTGAATATTTTGAGTAAGCGTTTTTTCTAATATTTTTAGCACTTAAGACAAGTTCTTGGATTTTAGCTGGAAGATAATCAATATCTTCAAAAATTGTAAAATTTGAATTTATTGATATTTTTTTCATTTATAAATTTTAATATTCGTAGTATTCGTTGGCTCCAAAGTTAAAAGTAAGCGAAAAACGTAAAGTGTTTTCTAATGGACTAGGAACCTTAGATGCTGAAAACAAATAAGATAAATCTATATTAGTTCCCGTAAACTTAAATCCTGCTCCAAGAGCAAGAAATTTTCTAGCTCCTTTATCCTCACTTTCATTGAAAAATCCTGCTCTTAATGCAAAGGAATCTTCGTAAGTGTATTCGGCACCCAAAGACCATGTAAACTCTCGTAATTCTTCACTAAATCCGCCAGGAGCATCAGAAAATGATTGAAAAACTCCTGCTAAAAAATCTACATCATTTGGTTTACCACTGATAATTTGATTTTCTAAAAATTGAACTATTTCTTCTCCTTCATCCAAAATACCATTTTGATTTGCATCAATATAATCAGTAATATTACCAAATAATGGTGGAGTTGGAACCAATAATTTAGCAAATTCAGCTGTTACAGAAACTTTGTTATACTGATCGAGTATAAAATCAAAACCTCCTCCTAATCTAAGCATAGTTGGTAAAAAACTTCCTTCAGCTGATTCGTCATATTTAATTTTTGGTCCAAGATTCTGAATTATAAAACCTGCTCTCCATCTACCATTAAAATCATCATATATTTGTTCTTCGCCTTGATAATAACCAGAAAAATCTACTGCATATGAGCTTGCTGCAATTGCAGTATCATCAACTGCTGCTATTTTCAGGTCAGACCTTAAATACCTTAAAGAAACTCCCATTGAAAATTGATCTGCTAATCTCAAAGAATATGAAACATCCATGGTTAGTTCATTAGGTTTTTCAATTAAAGCCTGTGAAAATTCATCTTGAATAAGTTCAATCTCACCTAAACTAAAATATTTAAAACTTGCAGCAAACGCACTTCTTTCATTCAATCTATTGAAGTATGTTATATTACCTAGGGATATATCATTTACTAATTTGCTTAAATAAGGGGTGTAACTAACTCCAAATCCTGATTTAGACTCTGAAAATACATATTTTGAAGGATTCCAATGCTGAGAATACGTATCTACGTGAGTTGCAACTCCCATATCTCCCATACCTGCAGCTCGTGCATCAGACGCAATAAGTAAAAAAGGGACACCAGTAGTAATAACTCTACTATCATTAAGGTTAGGATCTACCTGAGTTTCAACTTGAGAATTTAAATCTGTTGAAAATAAAAATAAAATTATTATTGAAAAAAAATACTTCATTTAGTGTGATGTTTAATTGAACAAATATAAGTTAATATTACAGGATAACAAGTTTTTGAATTTTTTGAGTTGTTTTATTAGTACTTAGTGATCTTACTTTTAGTTTATATACATATACACCCTTAGCTAGTTTATCTCCAAAATCATCTCTTGCATCCCAAACAAGATCTCTTGAAAGAGATGAAGTACCTGAAATATTAGTTTGACCATTAAGTGTTTTTATAAGCTTTCCTGAAACCGTAAATATCTTAATATTAACGTCTAAAATATCACTACTATTGTGATTAAACCAAAATTCTGTGTAGTTTATAAATGGATTTGGGTAATTTAAAACATTTGTAATACTTAATTCTTGATTTTGATCAATAACTGTGAATTCTATTTCACTTGAGGAAGGGTTATTAAAAACATCCCAAGCTTTAAAATTTATTGTATGTAATCCGGGCTCTAAGTCTCTTAGAGGAAATTTCAATGTACCATTTTGATAATCATCTAAATTTGCCTCGTAATAATCGTTTAATTTAAAAGTATTAGAATTGTCTCCGTCTAATACTGCGGTAATATCGTGTCCAATTCCACTAGATGTATTTATACCATTTTCATCATATAAATTAGCAATTAAAAATGGATTTTCATTAGTTATACCGCCGTCAATAAAATTTTCATCATTCATAAAAAGATCAATTTCTGGTCCAATTTTATCATTTACCGCATCTTCATTAATACCTCCAATTAATATATCTAATTCAGCACCTGAATAATCTAAACTAATATTACTGTTTCTAGCATACATACTAAATTTACCACTATCTATGGCCATTGAAATATCTCTTGGAACAATAAAATCAAATTCGAATAATCCATTGTTAATACTTGCTTTTCCCTTAAAAATCACCTCCCCTAAAGTAATAAAATCCAATATGATTAGTTCATTATTTTCAGCGACGTTATCATTACCCAATGTAGATCTATTAATTTTTTTATCAAATACAGTTGAGGTTAGTTCCCCATTAAAATCGGTTATAATCGAACCCATTTGATTTTCAATCTGTCCTTTGACATTTACATAACTTAATGCATTAATAGGGTCAGTTAAGTCTGAAACTGGAATATCATTGATGCTTAATATTCTAATATTAGGCTTTGGAAAAGCTAATTTCATTGCTGGATCTCCTATAAAAAAAACCAGTCTTCTTTGAATCATATTAGATATTTCAGGATCATTTTTTGTTAACATTAAAGCTTCTGCCATCGAATTTTCAGAATTATCATCAATTGAAAATAAATATTTTTGTAGAGTTATATTAAAATCAACTCCAACACTTACAAATATTTGTCTAGTTGTCGTAATTAAACCTATAGAGCCTCCATTTTTATTCCAATATAAAAACTCACCAGCTGTTTCTCTATTTGGATTATCAAATTTCGTAAATTCACAAGTAACCGAAACAAAACAATTTAATTTATTATTGTTCAAAACTTCTGCTGCATCAATTTTGTCAAAAATTCTCTCTCGAGCTATTCCATCTTCACCACCATGCCCAAAATAATTAACCACTAAAGCTCCAACTTCAATTCCATTAATTATTTCATCATTAACTTCAGGATATCTTTCTCCGCCAGAAGTAGATTCTTGAACAAAAGCATCTGCGTATATTTTTTTAACATTAATTGAAGGTTTATTATTTTCAATAATTGTAGCTAATGAATCAGATGTATTTTGAATTATCTTCTCCCAAGATTCGTCAACATCATCTGCAATAACTATTGTATTATTTCTCCAAATTCCATAAGAATTATCAGAATAGTAGTTTTCAATTTTATCAACTAAATCTTTTGCTCTTTGTGGTGTGTCTGCTAAAATTCTTCCAACGGCAATATCTAATTTATCAGATGAGCTCATGGTTCCTTCATTAAAATCCATCATGCCAAAAAAATCATCAGAAATAAACGAACTAGACAAACTAAAACTTTCAAGGGAATGCCAAGACGGAACAATATTAGTATTGTTGGAAATTCGATTTTTGTAATCATAAGAAGCATCACCAAAAAGACACAAATATTTTAAATTTCCCTCGTTATTATCATACACATATTTTACAAAATTTCGTATTGCAGAAATATCAGGATTAGAAGAATTAAATTCATTATAGATTAGTTGTAAATTAACGACTCTTACATTTAAATTATTAACTTCTCGATTAATTTGAGCCAATCTTTCAGCCTGATTTAACATATCCTCTCTGGTGATAATTAAATAATCTATTGTTTGAGATTCATTAAAAATATCTCCCTTTAAGTTTTGATTCTGTAATTCTGACGAATCATTTGAGTTAGGTATTAATAATTCATCATTAGAAAAAGCTATAAATCTATTATAATCACCCAAATTTGATTTAAAACTAAAGATAGATTGGTTGTCTAAATTAGTTTTTGATGATATTGTAGAAATATCTGTAATATCCCAAACTTCACTAATTGAATTAGAATTTGAAATTTGATATTTACCAATCCCGTTTAAACTCTCAACTTCTTTATTTGAAAATAATAATTGAGAATTATTAAATGACAAATCGCAAGTAGCTTCTATGGAAATATAATCTAAATATGCGTATGAACTTGGGTTGCCATTATTATTATAGTCTAAATTTATGATGATATTATCACCTGATACAGATAATTCATCATCATAATAATCTTGCCTGGCTAAAATAGGATCATTAATAGATTGAAAATTAAAATTATCTATTTGATTAGTATTAACAGATACTGACATGGTTGTTGGAATTTCAGAGGCAGCAGCTGTAAATAATTTTAACTTTACAGGTATTGAAGTGACTAAATTATTAAAATTAAATTCAAAGTCTCTGTTATTATTGAAATCAAATCTTTCTCCAAACCATCTTCTTCCAATTTTAGCAATGTTGTAATTATCAACTTCATGAAATTTATAATCTTGAAATGTATTAATTAAATACTCCTCTTGCCCTTCAGGTTCAATCATTTCAGCAACTCTATTTCCTAGACCAGCACTAACATTAATCAAATAATAGGTCTCTTCGCAATAAAGATTAACATGCGTATTACTTTCAATATTAAAGTGATCTTGACCTTTGGCATAAAATAGGATGTAATCTTGGTTATTGAAAACCCCGTCTTCTTCTCCAATAACTTTTATTGAATTTTGAATTGGGTCAAATGGAAAGTTAGAGGAGTTACTTTCAGGAAGCATTTCTCCACCATTACCAAATATCTTAATCGTTCTAGGGTCTATATTAGATATATTCATTCCAATATCTTCTAGAAAAGATTTAGATAATTTATAGACACCTGATCGATTAACTTTAAATTTATACCACTGACCATTGTTTAAAACAGAATTAGTTATTTGGTTAACCTTATATAGATTATTTATGCTTTTGGCATAGGAAAAGCTAATTGATTGAATTTTTTTTATTCCCTCTGAGTCTTTAAAAAATGGATTTAGTTGTAGATATAATGATTTTTGATTTTTGTTTATACTGTTTTCAATTTTATAAGTAACCTTATTTGGGATTAAATCAGAAGATAAATCTCCTAATTCGTTTATGTTAATTATGGAATATTTTATATTATAGGCTTCTACTAAATCTGGGTTAATAATAAAATCAGAATCCCATTGTGAGGTTAAAATTACTCCAGAGGAAGGATCAAAATTATGTGTGTGATTAATAAAAAATGGAACATTAAATAAGTTAGAAGCTCCTTGAAATTCTTTGTTTTCTTTCCAATCAATGCTAATAAGTTTTTCTTTAGATTGAATATTTGAATAGCTAATTAATAATAAAAAAATTACAAATAAATTAATTTTCATATATCGAAAACGGATCAAATCAGAGAATATTATCAATTAATGGGCAAAAATCAAAATTACAATAATAATAATTTAATATTAGCGTTTTGTAGTTGTAAAAATGTTCTTTTTTAATAAAATTTTATGATTGCAATTCAGGTTAAATTCATATATTGCATCTCATGAATTAGTAAATTAAGAATTTTTTAATTAAAATTTAATATGAAAAACATCTCTTTATCTAAAATTTTTATCCTCTTACTTACATTGTCTTTTTTTGGCTGTAATAACTCTAAGACATCACAAAATGTTTCCTCAGCTACTGGCTGGGCAATTAACTCTAGAGATGGAGGATTTCAATACGAAACAAATTATAAAGGTCAAGAAGCCGGTCCAGGATTAGTCTTTATTGAAGGTGGCACATATACTAAAGGTAAAGTTCAAGACGACGTTATGAAGGATTGGAATAATACACCAAATCAACAACACGTAATGTCATTTTACATGGATGAAACTGAAGTAACAAATATGATGTATCTTGAATATTTATTTTGGATTAAAGAAAATTTCCCCCCATCTGATGATCGTTTTAAAAATTATTATAATGGAGCTTTGCCTGATACCTTAGTATGGAGAAATAGACTTGGTAATACAGAAGATTTGGTTGAAAATTATCTAAGACATCCTGCTTATGCAAACTATCCAGTTGTTGGTGTTAGTTGGATTCAGGCTACTGAGTTTGCAAAATGGAGATCTGACAGATATAATGAAAAAATACTAATGGATGAAGGTTATCTTGTGACTAATCGTGAATTAAATAACAAAAAAAGAAATGGAGATGACAACGAAGAATTACAAGAAAAAGCTGTTGGAGGAGATGCAAATTTTTCAATTGACACGTATGTTTTAAATCCAAACGCAACTTATGGAGATAGAAATAAGGATAGACTTAATGGAAGAATTAATCAGAGAAACTCTAAAGATTCTACTATTACAGATTTAAGATCCGCTTCCAGAGAAACTGGTTTAATTACACCAAAATACAGATTACCAAGTGAATCTGAATGGGAATATGCAGCTTTAGCATTAAAAGAAAATAGAGATTTTAATAGTTACAGAGGTAGAAAAAAATATCCTTGGAGTGGACAATATTCTAGAAGTGGAGAAAGAAAGATTTTAGGTGATCAATTAGCTAACTTTAAAAATAGTGATGGTGATTATGGCGGAATAGCTGAGTGGTCTGATGATGGTGCAGATATTACTAACGAAGTTAGGTCATATGCTCCAAATTCATATGGTTTATATGATATGGGTGGTAATGTTTCTGAATGGGTTGCAGATGTTTATAGACCAATTGTTGATGATGAATTTAATGACTTTAACTATTATCGTGGTAATGTTTATAAAAAAAATGAAATATCCAATGGTGAGGTAAACATTTTAAAAGATGATCAAATGCAAGAAACTTATCTTTCAAATGGAAAAATAGTTGTTACAGGTGTTCCAGGTGAAATTTCAAAAGTTAATATTACCGATGAAGACACAAAGTTAAGAACAAATTATAGTGAAAGTTATAATATTAACTTTAGAGATGGAGATCAACGTTCCTCTAGAAATTTTCTTGATATGGAAGAATCAGAAAATAGTATTATTGAATCTAGTCCTAATCAAACTAGGAGTATGTATAACTCCCCAGATTTATCAATCAATGATAAATCAAAAAACACATCATTAGTTAATGATAAATCTAGAGTTTACAAAGGAGGTTCATGGAAAGACAGAGCTTATTGGCTAGATCCTGCCCAAAGAAGGTTTTATCACGAAGAAATGTCAACAGATTTTATTGGTTTTAGATGTGCAATGTCTAGAGTAGGCTCAAAAAATGCATACGGAGATAAAAAAAGAAATTAAAAATTATTTTTTATTTTAAAAAAAATCCTAATCCAATGATTAGGATTTTTTTTTATTAAATTTATTTCGTGGATATAAAAAAAATTTATAGCATATTTTTAAAAAACAAGTCAGTATCTATTGATAGTAGAAAGATTGTTCAAAATGATATTTTTTTTGCTATTAAAGGCCCAAATTATGACGGAAATACATTTGCAATGCATGCTTTGCAAAAAGGAGCAAATTATGTTATTTCAGATAACAAAAAAATATCTGATCAATCCGAAAAAATTATATATGTAAATAATTCATCTGAGGCATTACAAAATTTAGCTAATTATCATCGAAGACAATTAAAGACTAAAATTATTGCAATCACAGGAAGCAATGGAAAAACAACTACGAAAGAACTATTATTAAGTATTTTAAGAACTAGTTATAAAACTTCAGCTACAAAAGGTAATCTTAATAATCATCTTGGTGTTCCACTGACTTTACTGTCTTTTACTAGTGATACTGAAATTGGTATTATTGAGATGGGAGCAAATCATAAGGGAGAAATAGAATTTCTATGTAATATAGCCGAACCAGATTACGGATATATAACAAACTTTGGACACGCTCACATAGAAGGATTTGGATCATATGAAGGGGTAATACAAGGTAAAAGTGAGTTATATAAATACCTAATAGATCATAATAAATTAATTTTTTATGATAATACAAATTCTAAACAACGTAATATAATAGGGAGTTATAATAACAAATATTCCTTTGGTATTTCTAAAGAATCTAATTCCAATATTAAAAAATTAGATGACTACTCAGACATTTCTATAAAGTTTAAAAACACGATAATTTCATCTGGTATATATGGAGATTATAACTATCAAAATATTTGTGCTTCTGTTTGTATTGGTGATTATTTTAAAGTAAATATTAATTTTATCAAAAAAGGAATCGAAAATTATATTCCTCAAAATAATCGATCAGAAAAATTAATAAAAAAAAGTAATGAAATAATATTAGATGCTTACAATGCGAATCCAACAAGTATGGAACTTTCCATTATTTCATTTAGTAAAATAAAGGCTAATAAGAAGATCATTATTGTTGGTGATATGTTTGAACTAGGAACAAAAACTATTGAATACCACCAACTAATAGTTGATCAACTAGAAAAAATAAAAAATATACAGATTTATATTATTGGATCAATTTTTAGTCAAACAAATTTTTCAAAAAAAATTATTTCATTTAAATTATTGAAAGAACTTATAACTCACTTAAAAGATCAGAATATTAAAAACTCAACTATGTTAATAAAAGGATCCAGAGGAATGAAAATGGAAAATATTGTCGAAATATTTTAAGAAAACCTTTCGAAATAAGATTTGTAAGAAAGTTTAATTGGTGAAATAATTTCAAATACAACTAATTTATCAATTTCAACAATTTCAACAATATCTTGATTTTTAATAATTAAAAAATCACCTTTTTTTATAGGTTTATCATTAATAAAAGCTGAACCAGCTAAAATAAACCAAGAATGATAAGAGTTAACTTTTAAATCAATTTTAATTGAAGCACTTTTAAAATTATACTCGTTGATTAAAATATTTTCTGATAATAAATTTAGAGTGGAATTTTGTCCTTTAATAATTTTTTTATCAAAGTCAGGATTCGAAAAAGTCGGAAATATATCAACATCATAATCCGAATACTCAGCTTCATTAGTAATAGATATAGCAATGTTTGGATCAAACCAAATTTGAAAAATAGAAGAATCTTCTCCAATCTCTTCTGAGTGAGATATCCCACTACCAGATTTAATTACTTGAACGCTGCCTTTTTCTAATTTTATCCACTTTTTTAATTTAGTATCAAAATGATTAATATATCCAGACAAGACAAAGCTACAAATCTCAAATCCTTGATGAGGATGCAATCCTATTGTGCTTTTTTCACCTGGAGTCCACGCATGCGCCCAATAAAAAAGATTAGAATAAGGTTTTATCATACCTCCATCATGCGGAAAGCCTATTGGTTTCTTTTCCAATATTTTTGCATTATTAAAATTTCCGTTAGCTTGTTTATCTTTTGCTATTATTTGTAACATAAAATAATATTGTGGGTCATACTGGATTCGAACCAGTGACTTCTACCCTGTCAAGGTAGCACTCTGAACCAACTGAGTTAATGACCCATTAATATTCGCTAAATTAAAAAGTATTCGTAAGAGTTTAGTTAAAAAAAATTTAATATTTTTTTTTACCATAAAAATAACTGTTTATTGCAAAAAAATCCTAAAATAATTTATGGTTACTGAGTATTCTTTAATTTTAAATAAACTTAAAAATCTAAAAATAGAAAGATATTCTTCTACAAGAAATTTTATTGATGGACAAGTGACTATGCTATCCCCTTATATTTCTAGAGGAATTTTGTCTACAAATCAAATTCTTAAACATCTTATTAGTCAAGGGATAAGCTTAAAAAGAAATGAAAAGTTTATTCAAGAATTAGCTTGGAGAGATTATTGGCAATTAGTTTGGATAGAAAAAAATATCGATAAAGATTTAAAACATAATCAAGCTGATGTTCTGAATTTTGGAATTTCAGAAAACATCTTGAATGCATCAACAGGAATCAAAGCTATTGACAAATCAATTGAATTATTGTATGATACTGGATACATGCATAATCACTTAAGAATGTATCTAGCATCTTTATGTACTAATGTTGGTAAAAGTCATTGGAAAGTACCATCTAAATGGATGTATTATCATTTATTGGATGGAGATTGGGGCTCTAATGCATTAAGTTGGCAGTGGGTAGCTGGCTCAAACAGCAATAAGAAATACATAGCTAACCAAGATAATATCAATAAATACACTAAATCTAATCAAAGAAATACTATACTAGATATAAGTTACGAATTACTGAGCAATATAAAACAACCTGAAATATTATCTGATCTTTCAAAAAAAGTATTGAAAACAAAATTACCAAAATCAAATAATTTTAAATTTATTGAAGGTAAAGATGCATGTATTTATAATTATTATAACCTTGATCCTAAATGGAAGAATGAAGTTGATTTACAAAGAATACTGTTAATAGAACCTAGTATATTTATTAAATATCCGATAAGTACCAAATCAATGAATTTTATGCTTGATTTAGCAAAAAATATTAATGAAATAAAAATATTTGTTGGTGAATTTGATGAACTACCCATTAAAAATGAAATGGTATACTTCAAGGAGCATCCTCTTAATAGAAATTATAATGGGCTTGAAGAACCAAGAGATTGGCTAAGTAGTGTAAAAGGCTATTACCCTTCATTCTTCTCATATTGGAATAAAGCTAAAAAAGAAATATATAAGAAAAATGCCTAAAAATCTTCCAAGTAAAATATGTGTCATTTGTGAAAGACCTTTTAATTGGAGAAAAAAATGGAAGAAAGATTGGCAAAATGTAAAGTACTGTAGTGAACGTTGTAAAAAAAATAAATAATTTGAAACAAGTAAATATAATTTTTCCGAATCAACTTTTTTTAAACAATCCTATGTTTAATAATAATGGCTTGTTTTGTATTGTAGAAGAACATCTATTTTTCAATCAATTTAAATATCATGTACAAAAATTAATTTTTCATAGATCAACTATGAAATATTATTTTGATTTTCTCAATAACAAAGAAAAAGAGGTTTTATATATAGATCAGTCCAATAAAAATTCAGATATCAGAAATTTAATTTCATTTCTAAAAGAACAAGGTTATGATAAAATAAATTATATATTATCCGTAGACAATTACCTTGATAGAAGAATATCGAATAGTATTAAAGTAAATAATATTGAATCTGAATGCTATGAAAACCCCATGTTTATCAATTCCTCAGAAGATTTAAATAAATTTTTTAAAACAACAAAAAAGAAATTCTACCACACTTCATTTTATATAGAGCAAAGAAAAAAATTAAATATACTATTAGATTCTAATGGAAGTGCTGAGGGAGGTAAGTGGAGTTTCGATACAGACAATAGAAAAAAGTATCCAAAAGACAAACAAATACCCAAATTATTAAAAATAAAAAATGACGATTACTTCTTAGAGGCTAAAGAATATGTCATAAATAACTTTTCAAATAATCCTGGCTTAATTTTAGAAAAACCTATTTATCCATCAAATCACATCGATGCTAAAAATTGGTTAGAAAATTTTGTAAAAGAAAAATTAAAAGATTTTGGACCATACGAAGACGCAATAGTTACTAATGAATCTTTTTTGAATCATAGTGTTTTATCTCCTTTACTAAACGCAGGATTAATTACCCCAAGAGAAATTATTGATGAGGTGTTAAAAAGTAAAAATAATTATCCATTAAATTCTATAGAAGGATTTATAAGACAAATAATTGGCTGGAGGGAATTTATAAGAGGGGTGTATGTAGTAAAAGGTAGTCAGGAAAGAACTACTAATTATTTTGGTTTTAAAAGAAAAATACCTGATTCATTTTATAATGCATCGACTGGAATTCCTCCAATAGATGATTGTATTAATAAGGTCTTAAAAACATCTTATAATCATCATATAGAGAGATTAATGGTATTAGGAAATTTTATGTTATTATGTGAATTTGATCCAGATGAAGTATATAAATGGTTTATGGAAATGTATATTGATGCTTATGACTGGGTTATGGTACCGAATGTATATGGAATGAGTCAATTTGCTGATGGAGGTTTAATGTCCACAAAACCATATATTTCAAGTAGTAATTATTTAATTAAAATGAGTGATTATAAAAGAGGTGATTGGCAAAAAATATGGGATGGACTGTACTGGAGATTTATAAGTAATCAAAGAAATTTATTTGAAAAAAATATAAGAATGAAATTTATGGTGAGCATTTTAGATAAAATGTCTAATGAAAAAAGACAAAATCACTTCAAAATTGCTGAGAATTATTTAAAAACTTTTCCATAAAAAAACCCCAACTAAAGTTGAGGTTAAAAATGTGGGCGCGAAGGGATTCGAACCCCTGACCCCCTGGGTGTAAACCAGGTGCTCTGAACCAACTGAGCTACGCGCCCTAATATATTGATTAATTAAGGTGGGCAAATATAAAATTTTTTAGTTTAAAAATAAACTATCTACTAAAGAAATTAATTTTTTATTATCAGAGTATTTTAATTCATAAAAATTTGTGTTAACAACCCACTTCATAAATGTCTTAGCATTTATTTCTTTAGGTGATATCCAAGCATCAGCAAGAAATTTTTCCAAAGCACTTTCTTTTGAAATAGTTTCAAGATTATTATCATATTCCATTCCGTAATTAACCCATACAACAGAGTTACAATTTGCACATAACCTATCTGTAATAGGGGGAAGATATTTTACATTACCTTTTATATCATCAATGTAGTACTGATCTAATTCCTTAATTAGAGGAAACATAGATTCAATTAAATCAAATGACTTTTCTTTTACAGAAATAGCTGTTGGAAAACAATAAGTTTTTAAATCTGATCTTAGAATAGGGGTAAAATCATCAGCAATAATATTATAACCATTTGCCATAAGTATCGAAACTAGTGTACTTTTTCCATTACCAGAATCACCAGTAAACATAATAGATTTATTATTTTTTGAAATTGTAGAGGAATGAAATACTCCCATCCAATCATGTTCAGAGTTATTATATAAGGAACATAGAAATTCCATAGAAAATTTTCCTTGGAACTCGTGCATTTCATTTTTATTCCAAGAACCAACAATTACATCATTTTTAAAAAGGAAAATTTTAGTTTTATTTTTAAAAACAGAATATTGATCTTTAAAATTATCAGTGTATAAACTAGTTAAATGTTTAAATTTTGGATCAATTAATCTTTTAGATAGCTCAGAATCAAAACAGACTTTTATAGTTATATTATTGAATGTATAAAAACAAACAATATTACAGGGAATTAATTTTTGATAAACAGGTTTTTTAATAACAGCTGTTGGTTGTTTAAATTCTAATAGAAAATTATTGATTACATTATAAATATCTTTTGCTCTAGGAAGATCAATATTTAGCGATTGAGAAATCTTATTTAAAAATATATTTTGTGAAAATTTAGGCTTATCATTAATGAGTTTTAAAAGTGTTGAATCAACAACAATATACTTATTACTGTTTTGTAACCAGACAAGATAATTATCATTCGAAATTTTACAAATGTAGTCAGAAAACAAATTTTAATTTTTTAAAAATATTATTTATAAAATTAAATAAAAAAAACCAGTAGATTAATTGTCTACTGGTTTTTTTAAAAATCACAAATAAAATACTACCAACCACCTGGATTTGGAGGAGTAGATTGTGCCTGTGCTTTTTTTGGATTAAGAATCATGAAAGTACCAACTGCTGTTAAAGCTGCATACTTCCCCATTTTCTTTATCGCATCTTTTCTAGTAATACCAGATGCGTTTTCCTCTATAGAGTTTTTGTTGTCCTTTTTCATAGTTAGTCTTATTTTATAATTAATTTCTTAGTTATAATATTATTTCCTGACTCTAGTTTAATAACATAAATACCAGCAGATAATCCCTGTGTAGAAACTGTCTGTGTGTTTGTGTTATTAGCTAAAGTTGTAGATAGTACTTCTTTTCCTAAGATGTTATATAATTTTAAGTTAGTTTGATTTGATTGAGTTGATAATCCTTCTACTGTAATAAAGTTATTGTTAGGTAACTTAAATACATTTAAAAGATTTGTACTAGAATCTTCATTACTCATCGTTGATGCAGTTGTGTGAATAAAGAATCTACCTACTCCTTCTAAATTTGAATCCGGAGTAATTACAAAATCTGTTTCTTTAAGATTTGTAAAAGTACCCTCTAATGCATCTTCTAAGTAAACATATGTAGATGGATTAGTAGTGTTATGAGAAATGCTAATTATAGCCTCTTCTCCTGCCTCAGCGTTAATACCCAATGGAATTACTTTATTATTAATCTCAGCAAAATTTAATGTCTGGATAACCATATTAATCCCTTCGTCCTCTGAAATCAATCTTGTAAATAATAAATTATTTCCAAAATCCATTGCTCCTGCGTCGTAACCAATATCTAGACCATCTGTTCCTTCATTTAAGAAAAATAATTTTGTTTGATAATCAGAACTGTTTTGGTTTAAATTAATAAATAGTTCAGCTCTATCATTCATAATATCTTGCTCGCTAAAATCCCCTGTTCCAGTAGCTGTTTGCATTGCAGTTGTGAAAGTAATAGTTTGAGAGGTACCATCAGCACCTTTAACTCCGATCATAAAACCTTGACCCGGAGCAATATTACCTCCAACATCAGCTAAATTATAAGTATCATATTGATTTCCATCCCAACCATATACAGCTGCGTGACCTGCGTGTAATTGAGTTGTTTTGTGAGCATTAATAAAATCTGCTACACCTATGTATGCTGAGTATGGATTAGATACTAATGCGAATTTAGTTCCATCATTAGCATTTTGAGTTCCTTCTTCATTTGTTGTAACTAATTCAGTTACATTTCCAGTTTCAAGATCTCCAGTAAATTTAATAACTGATCCAGTAGCAGTTGCCATTTGATATCCTTTACCAGGCTCTAAATCTCCAGCTGAATCATATGTATCAGAATTGTAATTAGTCCACCCTTCATTAGTACCATATGCTTGAGATGTATTTGTATAATAACCAATAGCATAAGTTGTTGGGCTTGATCCATTTGACGCTAAATCAGTATTATCATCTACAAAATCTTCAATGGAGTATCCACTAAGTGGTGTTCCTATTAGATCCCAAGTAGTTGAACTAGCAACATATCTTCTGTAATTAAGTACACCAGGTGCAGATTCAGTGTAGGTACCGGAAAGTAATAAAGATCCAAATGCAGAAGCAGAAGAATTTATTTCAATTGTACCTGTATTAGTTAAAGTTGTACTACCGCTACTAAACACCATATCTTGACCAGCAAAAACGGTAATTGTTCCGCCGGTATTTGTAAATCCACCTGAAGATTGTGTGTAAGTACCGCCACTTTTAATATTTAATATACTACCTAATGCCATTGACGATGATGATGCAACAGTTAAAGCTGCCTGTACATCTAATCTTGCTCCAGCATTTATAGTTAATGAATTACATGATCTTATATCGTCAACATCATTATTGTGTGCAATTATAACGTCGTCAGTAGAAGCTGGAACAGAACCACTTGCCCAAGTAGCATCTAAATCCCAATCACCATTTTGAGTAGTAGAAATTGGACCGTTAAGCTTTACAACTATATCATCAATAGCGAATTCGTCTCTACCACCACTCCCTGAAATTTCTTCAGAAGTCCACTTAAAGTATATGCTTGAACCATCAGAAACACTTATGCCATAAATGGTTGCAGTTTTATCATTTGAAGACCAGGAAGCAGGATTATCTGCAGTTGTAGTTGATGCGAAATCAAGTGATCCTACAGAAGTATAAGAACTGTCATCAGTACTATAACTAAAATTCACACTATTTGAACGAGGTCCATCATTAAGGACCCAAACTTCATAGTCAACTTCAAATCTTGTAACTGTCGAACCTGTATTATTTGTGATTTTTAAAATATAAGAACCAGGGGTAAAGTCTGAGCCAGTACCTTGAAATCCAAAAGCTACATCAGATGCTCCA
>Ga0213862_10000070_pt1 | contig 38374 bp, 47 predicted proteins | sample PICome_7_FD_160092 | JGI IMG/M metagenome (GOLD analysis project Ga0213862, IMG submission 160092) | Coastal seawater microbial communities near Pivers Island, North Carolina, United States - PICO266 | ecosystem: Environmental > Aquatic > Marine > Coastal | place: USA: North Carolina... | reverse complement strand
CGATAGTGACTTGTATGAGAAGGAAGAAGAAGAGAGGGAAGAGAGAGAAGAAGACGAGGAAGATGAAGGCAGACTAGAAACGGCTTTGGCTGCATCTGAAAATGCTCTAACGATAGCTAACACAGTATCTCAATCTGCTTTACTACAGACAATAAATAACGCTACTAATGTAAGGTCTTACTACGCAGCGACAGTTCCCGGAGGAGTATACAGGGAATCTATTTCATTGGACGGAGGAGAGGTGGTTGATAACAGAAGAGCACTACAAAGTTTAGCCCAAGACAATTTAATGAATCAAATGATAGAGGAACAATACAAATGAATAAATTATTATTAACAGCTTTAGTTCTTAGTCTTACTGGTTGCTCTTTGTTCGCTAGTAAGGTAGAAGCCAACGCAGATATTACAGGCTCAGTAGAGTCTAGATGTATAGTTAACACAGACACTCCGGGAGTCTACGGAAACCCTAACGCATATACTCTAACAACAACACCTGCTAGTGGTGGTCAGAAACCTATAGTAAGGTTTGACGTATCGCTTGCTAATGCTTATTACGCACAGGTTAGTTACCCTACTTCTTTTAGCTCTAGCCCTAGCCTAAGTGACACAGTTGCTTGGACAGGAGCAGTAGCAGTAGCACAGTCATCAGGAAGTGACTTTGATGGATACCAAACAGCCAGTACAACTACGGGTGCTCTAAGACAATACGCTATGGCACACGCTGGAACTTTATGGGTAGATGTCCAGTCAGAGGCTACATATGGTGGTGGACAACAAAAAGCATTTCCCGGTGGTTCTTATACAGCAGTAGTAGTTGCTGAATGTGTCGCTCAGTAATACTGTGGGTATTGCTATGTACATCTGTAGCAGCTCACGAGATGACACCGACATATCCAAAGTGGTCTGTAACTCAAATAGAAGGGGTACACAAAACTACAATGGCTATGTTCAACAAGAGAGAAGATGTTAAATATTATGAGATTGGCGTATTTGACAGAGAGTGGAAGCCAATACCTTTTGTAACTGATTATAAGATATTAAAGTTAGATTACTTAAGCCACGTTAAATTTGATGTGTATATTAGTTCAAAGAATGTAGACAGAGCAGAATACATATGCTCCTTGTCTAAACTAAGAGGAAGTAAAAAAACTAAGACAATGATAGCATCAAGAATATGTTCGAGGTTTAAGTGAAGTGGTTGAGGTATGTGTGTTGCTACGCCTTTTTTCTTAGCACACAGGTTATAGCAGACAGTAACTCTATGACCTTCTCCTTGCCAAGTGCTGGATACAGTAGCGGTACAGATAGTATTAGAGCCGGTGATTTAGATTGTAAGAATAGCATAGGTGGTACTACTAACTTTGAGTTAGGTATGACTGGAATAATAAATAACGCAGTCACACCAATTATAGGTAAAGAAGGAGATAGACCACAAACTAAAGATATAGGTTTGTATGCTAGAATAATAATTCCTCTTGATGGACCTAAAGAAAGAATTAATTGTAATACACTATACCAATTAGAATTACAACGTAGAAGGTTAGAAGTACAAAAACTTAAACAAGAAATAGAATACTTAAGACAATTACAAGACGGTGGATTTGAAAACTGATGGCTGACCTAGAAGAATTAGTAAGTAAAGGCAAAGGCATTAAGGATAAGAAACTCAAGCTGTTTGGTCTACGTTTAAGTGGTACGAGTATAGTCGCAGCATTTGCCTTTATTTCGACAATTATTGGTACTCTATATGGTGGCTTTCTTATGTATCAGAAAGTCGAAGGAATCGCAAATTTGGACCTTGGAGCTATAGAGTCACAGATGAAAAAGACATCTAGTGATGTAGAAAGAATAGAACAACACGCTGACGCTATAAAGATAGAACTTAAGAAAGATATGACAGACCTAAGAAACAGTCAATGGTCTTTAGAATCTAAAGTAGATACTAAGTTACAATCAGTAGATACTAAACTTACTAACTATGATACAAAGTTAGATAGGTTTGAGATAAAAGTAGAGAAAACTAAAGAGGACATAAACAAACGGATACAAGAATCATTAGACAATCCACTAGCAAACTAAGGAGATATTATGGGATACGGTAAAACACCTTATAAAAAATCTAAAGGCAAGAAGAAGAAGAAGTAATGGCACTTACTAAAAGACAATTAGCTACTCTAGATAAACATAAAAAACATCATAGCAAGAAACATATGGAAGAGATGAAAAGGCTTATGAGAAAAGGCTTGAGCTTTACTGAGTCACATAGAGTAGCTATGAAAAATGTGGGGAAGTAAATGGAAGACGAGCTTAGAAGAATGCAAGTACAACTAGACAAACACGCAGGTCAAATAGCAAAGTTGTTTAGCAAAATTGACGACACAAACAAATGTATAGCTAAGATAAATACCTCACTATTACAAATTAAATGGGGCGTCTACGGTGCAATTATCTTTTATGTTATTGCAAACGTAGGTCTTATGGAAGCATTAGGAGTAGTATTATGATAGCACTTTTAACAAACATAGCACCTATAGCCTTAGGGTTTATTGGTAAGTTGTTTGCACTTAAGAGCCAAGCAGCAGCAGAAAATCAAAAGTTAATGATGCAACAGTTTGCAGTCAGAGACAAATCAATTAATGATGCTAGGTCTGCTGCAGACAAAGAAAGTCCAATGGCTGCTCTTAATAGACGAGTAATTATATTTGTCATATTGTCTTTAATTATATTTACTCAAGTAGCTCCAGTGTTTTTTAACGTGCCTACTGTTGTACCTACTGTAATTGAAGGAGCAAGTTTACTTGGCTTTGAACTTACACCAGATACAATAGAGTATGTTACAGTACAGGCAGGAGCAGTGCTTAAGTTTGATGAAGTGTTTGCTTGGGCTACAATGATTATAGAATTTTATTTTGGTGCACAATTAGCCAAGGGGAAATAATGACATACAGAGAACTAATAAATCAAGTATTAATAAGACTAAGAGAAGACACAGTAGCTTCTGATTGGTCTGGGGCTATTAACGATAGTTCTACAGTGAATGACTATCAGAAAGTTATAGGCTCTTTAATTAACGACGCTAAGAGAAGTATAGAGTCTTACCACGATTGGTTAGTTCTAAGAGAGACAGTTAATGTTTCTACTGTAGCAGCTACAAAGAATTACAATTTATCTTCCGGTCAAGAATTTAAAGTGTTAGACGTAACTAACAATTCTACTGGTAATAGTTTGTCACCGGTGACACAACATTACATAAACAGTATTAAGTATCCTACCGACCCTACAGGAGAACCTAGTTACTATGCTTTTAACGGGGCAGATAGTTCTAATAATCTTAAAGTAGATTTATCTCCTATACCTACAGAAGCACAGACAATATCTTTTGATATAGTTAAGTATCAAGACGAATTAACGTCAGCTACTACAAGTATTAAAATACCGTCTAAGCCTGTAATCTTAGGTGCTTATGCTCGTGCAATTGCAGAGCGTGGAGAAGATGGAGGAACACAATCTTCTATAGCTGCACAAGAAGCAGCAAGCTCTTTAGCACAAGCAGTTATGTTAGACAGTGGAAACACTCAATATGAAAACGAATGGTTTGTAACTACTAATTACCAATAATGGCTAAGCAATTACAGTATCAGTCCTTAACTAACATAGGTCTTAACGGATTAAACACACAAGCTAATCCTGCGTCATTAGACCCATCTTATTTAACTAAGGCAGAAAATGTTGTGATTAGAGAATCAGGTCGTATATCTCTACGCAAAGGATTTAAACAAAAAATAGCACCTAATGTTCCAGCTCCTAATGGAGTTGCTATTAAAAGTATTGTAGAACATCAAGACGGTCAAGTTAAAAAAATATTTGCTAGTCACGGTACAAGTATATACACTGTAGATTTTACAACACCTGATGCTGCGTTTCCTACAGGAAGTGCGGACACAAAACACACAGTTACGGGTACAAACGGTGATTGGCAGTTTATAAATTTTAATGGCAGGCTTACTTGTCTACACGAAGACACAGTACCGCAAAGATATGATGGCTCACAAAGTTCAGGTTCTAAATGGGCAGCATTTTCAGACCACGATAGACCTCCTACAGTAACGTCAGGAGAATTTAAGCCTAGTTGTGGTGTAGGATTCTATGGTCGTATGTGGGTCGGTGGTGTAGCAGAAGAAAAAGATGTATTACATTATTCTGCTCTGTTAGATGCTGATGACTATACTCACAGTAGTGGTGGTGGTTCTTTTGATTTAAAGAAAGTTTGGGGTAGAGACGATATAATAGCTATTGCTCCATTTTATGGGCAACTTGCTGTATTTGGTAAGAACAACATAGCTATATATGAAAGTCCTGATGTTGTAGGAAGTATGAAACTTAATGAAGTTATACGAGGAGTAGGTTGTGTAGCTAGAGATTCAGTACAACACATTGGAGATGATTTAGTATTTTTATCTTCTACTGGTCTTAGGTCATTAGCTCGTACATCTGAAAAAGATAAAGTACCTCTAACTGATTTATCAGTAAATGTTAAAGACACATTAATTAGAAACATAGGTCAAAGCACAGAAGTTAAGTCAGCTTATATAGAGAACGAAGGAATATATGTAATGACTTTTACTGCTAGTAACATTACTTATGTCTTTGACTTTAAACATTTAACTCCTAATCAAGCTCCTAGAATAACTACTTGGACATTTGATTTAGATAGAGAGCCTGCAAGCATAGCATATACAGATACTTATGGTATGCTAGTAGGACAGAAAGACGGAAGTATTGCTACTTATGAAGGATATTATGATTCAGACCTAGCAGCTGACGGGTCTACATACAGCTATGCTTCTTATACAGGTAGCTTTGAAACTACTTGGGTAAACTTAGGAGAGTCTGTAGGTGCGTCTTTGTTAAAGAGATTATTTATGGTTATAGAAGGCGGCTCTGGTGCTAACTTAGCATTAAAATGGTATAAAGATTTTAGTTCTTCTCCGTCTAAAACTACATCTATAACTTTAAATCCTACTACTACAGGTTCTACTGCTCTATGGGGAGCTAGTACATCTCTGTATGGAAATTCAGGGGTTACTTATAAACCTGTATATGGACTAACAGAATATAGGACATCACTTACAGGCTCAGCAAAAAATTTAAAAATATCTATAAGCATTCAAAGTAATGGTTATGATGCGTCTTTACAAGACTTAACACTTTTACATAAACAAGGGAAAATAAGATAATGGCAGACTATTCAAAAGTTATAGCTTGGTCAGGTAAAGATGCTTTGGCTGACTCAAGTGCAGCAAAAATAATATCAGGTGCAGATTTTCATACTGAATTCACAGCAGTTGAAGCAGCAGTAAATACTAAGGCAGACATTAATGGAGATGCCTCAGAAGCATTTAGTGCGACTACTGCTTCAGCAAATACAAACACAACACAAGTAGCTACAACAGCTTATGTACAAACAGAAATAGGTAACTTAGGTACGAACGGAGATGGGGCTAGAACAGTTAGCACTTCTGCTGCAAGTGGTGGCTCTGATGGAGATATTTGGTATCAAGTAGCAAGCTAATATGACTTTAAAGATAAACGATTCAGGAACTTGGAAAGAACCTACAAAGGTTTCTGTTAAAGATGGCGGTGCTTGGAAAGAAGTATTAACTGCTAGTGTTAAAGATGATGGTTCTTGGAAGCCTTTTTATCAAAAAAAATATACTTATACAGTTTCAAGTAATGTTAATAAATTAGATTTAGATACTGTACTTACTTCTGACCAAAAATTAGGTGATGTAGATGTAGTTATTAACTCTGGTGTTTATGTTTATTCAGACTCAACTAGCACCCCTGCCCTACTTACTGGAAATGGTGTTGCAGGTGTTCTCACTATTATTAACAATGGTTATATTTACGGTGCTGGAGGGGCAGGAGGTAGTGGAGGTGCTGCTTCTGCTAATGGCTCGTCTGGTGGTAGTGGTGGCACAGCTTTAAAGCTAGAAAAAAACATTACTTTAGACAACAATGGCTCTATCCTCGGTGGAGGAGGAGGCGGTGGAGGAGGCGGTGGTTCGACTGATGACCAAAGTTTCTCTGACCGTGATTATGCTGGTGGCGGTGGAGGCGGAGGCGGACAATCCTTCGGCTCTGGTGGTTTAAGAAACGCTGAATGTAGTGGCTCTGGATGTGTAAGACAATCAGGTAACGGTGGAGCAGGTACTTTAACTAGTGCTGGCGGTGGTGGTATCGGTGCAATAGCAGGTGGAAGCCGAGGAACAACAACTGCTGGCTCTGGTGGTTCTGGAGGCTCAGTAGGTAATAACGGTTCTTCTGGACAAAGCGGTCAATCAGGTGATGGACTAGGCTCTGGTGGGTCAGGCGGTAGTGCAGGAACAGCAATAGACAATAACGGATTTACAAGGACAGGAGATTAAATAATGGCAATAGGAGCATTTTTAGCAAAGGCAGGAATTGGTTTGCTTTCAGGATTCCAACAAAAGAAAGCTGCAGAAGCTAATCAGCAGTTTCAAGTAGACCAACAGAACTTAGCTTACGATAGGTCATTACCTTGGAGCAACTATGGTCCTGCAGGTAATGTTGAGTTTGACCCGGAAACAAAACAAATATTACAAACTTTAGACCCACAGTATCAGGCTATGATGCAAGGGTTTTTAGGTTCTTCTGCTATGGCAAACGAAGAATTACAAAGTATGATGGGCGACCCATATGCTATGGAGCAACAACAGTTTAAAAGGTTTGAAGACTTTAATGCTGATGCTTATAACCAACAGAGACTAGCACAACAAGAGCAAGCTATAGCACAAGGTAGGACTGGGACACAAGGTTACTACGACCAAATGGCTATTGAAGATGCTATTGGTAGAGATAGAATGAGAGGTCAGATGCAAGCTATGCAAACTGGTATGGACTACAGAAATATGCTTAGAGCTGAAGCACTTAGTATGGGTGAAGGAGCTATGAATGTAGCGGGTATGTTAAGACCTCAAGCAGATTTGGGAAGAATGGTAGGTCAAGGTTCTAATGCTACTGGTAATATGGGAGGAGTATCTACAGCAGGAAGCAATACTGCAGATACTAAAGCAGGATTTTGGTCAGGATTAGCAAGTCAAGCACAAGATTATAATTTTAAACCTTTAATACAAGATATAAAAAGTGGTTATAGTATGCTTACAGATGCAGCTAGAACTAACGCAATAAGAAATGGAACAGGTTTTAGTAGTGCTCAAGACAATGCTAGAAGAAGTGATTTATTTAGACAATAAAATTTTAGTAATTTATAAATAGGATACAATTATGGCAGAAGAAAGTATGTTTGGTATAGCTAATATCTTTGATTCAGCTACAGCAGATAATGTAGGTATTAGAGATAGAGCATTAAAGGTAGCTCAACTGCAACCGGGTCGTGCTTCTGTATATGGAGCAACTCAAGCCGGAGGTATGCTTATGCAAAACCTCGCTGGAATGGCAGGAATGAAAACCGCACAACAAGAAAAGGCTGAGACTATAACTAATATTTTAAAAGGTGCTCAGGGTATGGACCAAAACAATCCTAACACTTTAAGAAATATTGCTAATGAATTTATTCAGGCAGGTCTTCCGGGCATAGGTCAAAAGTTTTTAGATAAAGCTAGAACAATGCAAACTCAAGATAGAACTTTTGATTTAGAAACTAGAAAGACTGACTTACTAGAAAGACAAGTTGTTAGTGAAGAAGCTAAGACTAAGTCTGACATAGGTGTTCAAGAAAGTCGTCTTGAATTAGATTTTGGTAAATTTGAAAATCTTAAATATCAACAAGATAGAGATTATGATTTAGCAACAAGCGAACAAGAAAGGTTACTAGCTAAAGATGAGTATGCTAAAACACAAGATGCAATTCTTAATGAAATTAGAAACGGAGACCTTGATATAGCTAGAGCAAGACAAATGTTAGCTGAGAATGAGTTTGAATTTACTAAGATGTTTGAACAACAAAAAGTAGATATACAAAAAGACCAGTGGCAGCAGTCTTACAATCTAGAAGAACTTAATTCTAAAGCAGAAAGAGAACTTAAGTTAGCACAGAAAGATAATATTGTAATTGAAACTGAAAACTATACATACAATAATGATATCAGAAATGCTAAGATAGAAGCTGATACCGAAGCTCAATTAATGGCTACTAAACTTGCAGAAAAAGGATTAGAGATGCCTCCGAAGGGTATGTTCTTAGTTACTAATGATGGAGACAGGGAGATTATTAGTAAGTACAATGTAGAGACAGGAGAATACGATACAATTACTGACCCTAAAGAAATTGAAGCTGCGGAGTATGGATTAACCGCAGCACAAGCTAGAGTATACGATAGGATATGGGACCAATATAAACAAAGGTTCTTTGTATCGGGAGCATTCCCGGGAGAAGGCAACTGGAAAGAGGATACTCCTGAATTCTTATCTTGGGCTGAAAGTAATGTTACTGGTGAAGAAGGTTTAGATATTATTAGGATAGGTCAAGGCGGTACAAGAAAAACTTATAATAATAAATTAGAAGAAAACTTTAACAATGAAAGAATTACAGACAATAGTGCTGTTGCTGTTACGGTAGAATCTGTAGACGAAGTATCAGGAGAACTACGAGAAGATGTTGTTGTTGCTGACGTAGAACCAAATTTCTTATCAGACAAATATAACATAAACAAAAAACAATTTGATATAGTTCCTGCTAAACTTAATGGCAAAGACAATAAATTAAGTAATGGTCAGATTCTTACTTCTTTATTAAGGCAAGGAAAAGCAGGAGAAGCTGAAGAATTTGCAGCTACTCTATCAGGAGAGTTTAAAGAGAATCTTAAAAAAGTAGAAAACACTGGCAGAGAAAAACAAATTGATAATACTAGTGAAACTAAGTGGACAAAAATAAAACCGGGCGATTCTAGATATCAAACTGTATCTCAAGAAAAAAGAGCTGTAGCCAAAGGAGAGATTAAACAAATGGGCGGTGTTTGGTACACAAATAAATAAGGATAAGCTATGACTTATGAAGAAGAACTAGCTGCTTGGAAAGAAGGTAAGTCGATATCCTCAGGTAACTATATAAATAAATCTACTGCAGGTCTTAGAGGAAATATATCTCCTGAGTATGAAGAAGAAACTTATCAAGACAAACTAGCTTTTGTTGCTCGTATGGGTATGCAAGATACTTGGCGTGGAGTCAAGCAACTACTTGGTACTGATGAAGAACAAATGGCTGCAGACCAACGAAGGTTAAATACATATTTACAAAACGAAGAGTATGGTGGTTCTATGATGGCTGCTTATACTGCAGGTTTGTTTGGAGACCCTATCGGTTGGTTTATCCCCGGAATGAAAGCAAAGAACATTGCATCCGCAGCAAAAGCAGGAGCTATTGCCGGAGGTCTTTCTGCACCTCTAGGATATGTAGATGAAGAAGAAGGTATGACTAGGCTTAACAATACTCTTATAGGTATTGCCGGTGGTACTGCTCTGTCTCCTGCTATGTACAAATTCAACAAGACTATGGTTCCTGCTCTTAAGAGTGGTTACTCTAACATAGGTAAAGCTATAGATGACGGAGAGTTTGCTAAAGAATTAAACATATTTCAACGTAGTGTAGCTGCTCCTATACGTCCAGCTTATTCTGCTGGTAAGAAAGCTGCTGACAAATTTGGACAGACTAGATTTGGTAAGACTATGGGTGGTTGGATTATAGAAAACTATGGTCTTCCTGATACTTACGTTAAAGCCAAAGGTAACAGAAGGATACTAGAAAACAAATGGGCAGGAGACTTTAATGAAGTTCTTCAAAAGTTTGAGAAGCTAACTCCGGAACAAGACAGAGCACTATACAAACTTATGACTGACGAGAAGTTAGCTAAGTCTGAAATGGAACTTATGACTCCTGATGTTAAAGCGTTAGGAAAAGAAGGTAGAAATATTGTTAATGGTCTAGGTAAACAATTAGTAGACTTAGGTTTGTTAGATAAAAATGTTTTTAATGCTAACAAAAAGAAATATTTATATCGTTCTTACGAAAAAACTGCTGACCCTAGGAAGAAAAGAATAATACGAGACGAAAATAATGTAGGAGTTATTGCGTCAGAGTTTGTCCGTAGAGGTAGAGATAAAACATTTAGACCACGAAAGGGTCAGACATTAGCTGCTAGAATTAAAGAAGAAGAAGCCAACGGATACAGAGTAATTAAAGAAGGTAAGGGTCAAGTCCTTATGAACAAAGATTACACTCCCGAAGAAAGAGCAAAGATGGGTGAGATTATAAGCTCTACATTTGCTATGGCTAAGACTGGTAAGCTAATGACTAACGATGTAGCTACGTTTAAATTCTATGATGATATAACTAAAATGGGAAACGATGTTGTATTACCTAAGAATGTAGCACCAGAAAATGTGCCAGAAGGTTTTATAAAGATGCCTGAAACTTTTGTTAAGGTAGGAAAGAAAGGAACTAGAGTTCGAGAGTTTGGAAACTTAGCAGGTAGGTATGTATCTCCAGAAGTTCATAGGGATTTAGTGTGGGCTAACAGAATGAAGAAGTATCGACAAGGTAGGTACGGAGGATTTTCTACGTTACACCACAAGGCACTACAGTTTTGGAAGAGAACTAAGACATCTCTTAACCCAGTAGTACATATGAACAATGTTATGTCTAACGTAGTTCTGTATGATTTAGTTGATGGTCAGTACAAACACTTAGGCTCAGCAGGTAAAGATTTCTTTAACGCGTTTACTCCTTTAGGTAACAAGACTAAGAGTGAAGACTTTAAAATGGCTGAGAAGTTAGGAGTCTTTAATGCTGATATGATGAAGAGAGAACTAACAGACTTTGAGGTGGACACCTACAAGAAGTATATGAAGATAGGTGCTCAGAATGATGACAAGCTGTTAGATAATATGTGGGAGAGCACAAAGAAACACGCAGGTAAAACTCCACTAGATAAGCTATACAGTGCAGAGGACGGTGTCTTCCGTCTAGCTTTATTTAAGGACCACTTAGCTAAGAATGTTAGAGAAGGTATTACACCTACTGATGACCAGTACGCAGAAGCAGCAGCTTTTGCTCGTAAGTATATGCTTGACTATGAGATTGATGCACCTGCAGTAGAACTAATGCGTGAGACTGCTATGCCATTTATCTCTTATACATATAGAGCTGCACCTATCGTAGCTGAAACAGTAATGAAGAGACCTTGGAAGATAGCTAAATGGGGTCTAATCTTAAATGCTGCTAACGATTTAGCTGCGGACGATGAGGAGTACAGGACAGAGAGGAAGAGATACGAGGAGCTGAATATGGGCTTCGATGTACTAGGAATTCCTGGGGCTAATACAATGATTAAACTTCCTAATGAGAAGTATCTAGACGTATCGAGGTGGATTCCTGCGGGTGATGTGTTCAGCACAAGCCAACAAGGGTTTAGCGTACCGGGTCTTCCCGCACCTTTACAGCCATCAGGTGGTGCTATTGGTGGTATAGCTAAAGCAGTCACAGGATTTGACACATTCACACAACAGATGGAACCGGGAGTAGGTTCAGGAGTTATGGAGGATGAGTTAAAAGCTAGGGCTAACATCATAGGTAAAGAGTTCTTACCTTTCTTTCATCAAGGGTTTAGCATATATAATGCTTATCAAGCTAATGGTAAGAGGCATCCAACTAAAGATGACAAGAGTTTAAATGAAGCACTTCTTGGAGCTATCGGTATTAAGGTTAAAACTTATGACGAGCAGAAGATGAAGATGCGTGTAAACTACAAGTATCAGAATAAGATAAGCTCTCTAAACAAAAAGATAAACCGTATGGCTAGAGATAGAGCAGGCGGTAGAGTAGACAACGACAAGTATAAAGCAGAGATGACTAGACTTAAGAAAGAATTAAAGAGGATAAGTAAAGAAGCAGGACAAGCACTTAAGAGGGCAGACTAATGGGTTGGTTTACTGATGTAATGCAGGCTTTAGATAAGCCTTCTAATGCTGTACAAGGTTTATTTGTAGGTGCTAGTAGGGATGATGAGACTGCTATGGAAGGTCTTAAGCGTGGTTGGAACCAAGAAGAGAACTATGACTTTGAACAGATATTAGACGAAGACTTAGCTAAGAAAGGTTACTACGAAAGAAGTGGTGCAGATAGATTAAAGTATATGGCTTTCGGAGCTGCGAATCTTATTGTCGACCCTCTTAATTTAGTAGGTGCAGGTTTATTTACCAAAGGATTAAAAGGTGCAGAGAAGGCAGTTAAAGCCGGAGCTGATGTACAAGAAGGAGCAATGAAAGGTTTTGCTTTATCTTCAGTACCTAATTATATACCTGAGTTTTATGGTGTAAGTAAAACAACCCAAGCTACTGTTGGAGATATGAAACGTGGTTTATTTTTTAAATCGCTAGACAATGCTACTCCTTTCCAAAAGAAATACTTAGCCAATGTAAACGAAGGACTTAAGAAACCTGTGTCTGTTGCATCTTATGAGGTAGCACAAAAAGGACTAGGGATAGGTAAGACCATATTAGAAGGCGGTAAGAATGTAGCTAAGAATGTTGTTAGTCCTGAGAATCGAGCTATATATAGAAGCGAAGGGATTAATAAAGGTCTTATGACTAGTAAGGCTCTGTCTGATAAAGCAGATACAAACATAGAGTATGTTCATAGAGCTTTATATAATATGCACATTACTCAGCAAACAGGTTCTACAGGCTCTAGGCAATTGTTGTCAGACTTTATGTCTAGACTAGGTAACGCAGGATATGTACCGTTAAAACCCGGAGCATATACAGATGCAGTAGAAGGATTTCACACTGTAATGAAAGGTTCTTCCGGACCTGCAACCAAAGCTGAAACAGATGCTATACAAGCTATAGTAGGAGAGCAATGGAAAGCAGGAAAGACTATGTTTCAAAAGCTAACAGGTAAAGAAGGGACCTCTATAGGTAGCTCAGAGAATGCTCTTCTATTTACTAAGGCTGATAGTAGTACCGTAGGAGGTAATCACGCTAATGATATGAGAAGGCTTTTAGGTAAAAAAGAAGGTGAATTAGCCATCATACAAAAAGCGTTTGATAATCCTGCTGTAAGTAAAATGAATTTAGATGAGTTAGCAGATTACCTAAAAGGTTTAGAATATACTAGACCTAAGAATCCGGGCAAAAGATTTTGGACTAAAGAATTTTGGGATACTTTAGCAAACGCACCAAGAGAAAAGTATACTCCTAATTTTAAAGTAGATAAAGATTCTGGTAACGTCTGGGTAAACTTTAGTTTTAAAGGTAGTTCTATTACAGAAGGGGGAGTTAATTCTTTGGTAGGTTTTCAGCCATCAGGTCGTATGGTATCTGTAGTTAGTGACGAACATAACTTTATAGAGAAGGTCCCGGGTGTTTCTAAGATGTTACCCAACAGAGTAGTAATGATGACAGTTCCTAATATAGATAATATTAAAACTTGGTCTGCTGTGTCTAGTAAAAGAAAACCAAAAAGTTATGACCCAAAAGCATTGGGTTATAATATGAGAAAAGAAAAAATGGTTGAGGATATTAACAAAGCTAATCCTTTATTTGAAGCAGGTGGTAGTGATTACCAACAGATGTTAGACAAGGTTATTAATTATAAACCTAAGGCTTCTAACCTAGCCTATGAAAAAGCTAGGCAGAAACAGGCTTACGGTATAGGACTTATGGCTATGCCTACAGGTACTAATGATTAGTACGTTCTTCAAAAGATATTAGACAATCATCTATATGTAGATAACCAACTTCTTTGTCTATCCATTGACTCCCTTTGAACTCTGTGTTCTCTGGGAGTTTTTTTATGTGCCACTTAAAATCATATCCGTCTTCGTCTGATTCTAAATTAGCGGGGTCAAAGATATATATTGTATGACTGCCGGGTTTGTTAGGCATTGATACTGCGTACCAAAACTCTAAGTTGTTCTCCTCTGCAAAGTTCTTGTTCCAATCATACTTCATCTTCTCTATTAATGTGTCGGGGTAGTGTTTATTCCTACACTTAATCTCTAGCATAATCCCGTGCTCTTTATCAAAAGCATCGTACCTTGAGAACCTATCATCCATAGGTTCAAAGTTATACTTCATACTGTTAAGTGCTTTAATAACTTTATTCTCGTTCACTTACTTCCTCCAGTCAGTTCGCCAAAGTCTTGGATTAACTTTGTCACCGGTGACAGATTTCTTGTCACTCTTTAATTTGTAGTATAGCTTGGAAGTCCCATCCATACGGACGAGACCCCAAGTTTTGTTAGCCTTAGTCTTTAAGCTCATCGACTATATCTTTGTCGAGTAGTCTCCAAATAATAAGGGCTGCGATTATACCTGCCAATCCCCCATTGCCTAAGGTCCATACTATACCTAAGATAGAACCAATTACATCTCCAGTTAGGAAGGCTACCTTTGGACCAAAGATAATCTGTAATATAATTGATAAGCTAATCAGTTTAATGCCAACGTCAATCGCACCATCAGCACCGTTCTTTACTTTCTCTAACATATTGTCTCCTATATTAATGTAAAACATTGGCTATACAAGCCACCCCTTTCTAAGAGCATCTAGCCACATAACTACATAGACTAGGCAACTCGTAGAAACTATTGTCGCTATTGTAAGCGTACACTGTAGAACTATTTCTAATTTTCTCATAGTTTCCACCCCGCACATAGCGATTCATCTTCTGCTCTGCAAGTTAGTTGTTCATCCTTGTGCATATCAAACTTAGTTTGCAACTCAGAGCATCCCGTTGCAAAAACAAAAACAATTAATAAATATTTCATTCTATGTCCCTCTCTTCTTCTACTAAATCAACAAGCTCACATACACTACCAGTACAGGCTAGTGTCTTAGTACCTACTGTAGAATCTGTAAGTTCATACTCGCTAATTAAATCCCAGTTGACTTGCTTGGGCATAGTCTTAGCTAGTGCATCGTGTGTCTTCTTATCACACTCCTCGTATGGTGCTTGCTGATATGTATGGTCTGAGTGTGGTAGGAAACTAACACCTGATACTTCATCAAAGTGTTTGTATACCCACGCACCTACATCCATCCACTCGTGTTCTCTAACACTAACAGTAACACTAGGCTTGTGCTCACAGTAGTACCTCTGATATGTAAGCCACAACTCTAGCTGTTCGATAGCACTCCTCTCGTTCCTAGTTACTGCACCCTTAGGAGCTTTCATAGGGAAAGAGAATACCTTAACGCTGTTAGGTTTCATTACATCAGCTTCCGCAGGTATACCTTGGTCTTCCATAAGCTGAGCGATAGGGTCTTTAGCGTCTGCTCTAACCCTACGGATATAGTAGTCACTGTGTCTAGTGTGTATACCACTAGCACTATCTACTAGCTGACTGACTGTACCACTAGGTTTAATAGCAGTAGTAGCAGTAGCTTGTTGAATACCTAATAGCTCTGACCAATGAGCATTAGTCTTAACAGATTCTTTTCTAAGCTCTACTAAGAAATCAGCTAAGCTCTTCTTACCATAGTAACCTCTACTGTCATCATTACTGCCATTCATAAATGCGTTGTCCATAATACCTGTAAGAGATACACCTAGTAGTGCTTCCTCTTCTGTATTGTGTACCCACTTAGGGCGTAATCGTTTGATGTTAGTCAGTGATGCTTGGAATGTACCTAGTATACTAGCAAGTCTAACCTTACGGAGTATATCCTTCTGCGTGTCTTCTGCTCTGACTACAACCTCAGTCAAGTTACAGAACTGTCCGTCTCTCAGAATGATTTCACTACAAGGATTACAACCAAAGTCGTGGTCTGTATCACGTCTACCAATAGACTCTACTTGTTTAATCGCGGCTTCTCTGTTGAAGATACCACGTTCACCTGACTTAGACTCGTACAGTGATGTCCACTCTTTCATAAAGATACCCATATCAGGCTTCTCTGTATAGCAAACACTGTTGTTACTCAGTGCCATCTCTGGTGTATCTGACCACCACTGACCACTCTTAGCATTACGCATACGCTCGTCAGTTAGATTAGATAAAGAGATAAGTGCAGACCTACGTACACCGCCCACAACTACAACCTCTGCTATCTTACACATCATACGGTGACACTCATAACTAGTCAGCTTACGCCCACCTGCTTCTTTAAATATGTTAGTAGAGAAGTTAAACAAATCAAGTAGAGGTTCAGGACCACTGGCTCTACCACCAAAGGTAGCAAGTCTAGCACCCTTAGGTCTCACCTTAGAGAAGTCCCACTTAGGCATCTCACCATCATACAAGTAAGTGATAAGTTTACGGAACGCAGACTGCCATCCCTCTTTACTATCCTGTACGACAATCACATCCTCTACATCTACCATAGTTTCAGGCACATCAGGTAGCTTGCTTATGTGTTGTCTCTCTACACTAAACCCTACACCAGTACCGTGCATCAATATAAATAGACACTCATCAAATGCTTTAGGATGGTCTACACTAAGGTAGGCACAGTTGTACCCTGCTATATTATTCTTAGCAAGAGCCGGACCTGCGGTCATCAATGCTCTCATACTAGGCATAACTTCTAAGTTACATACTGCTTCCTCAAGTATCTTCCTAGTCTTAGGTACTAACTCTTGGTTCGTATTTTCTTTTAAGTGTTGCTCCATAAAGTCAAAGTATCTAGCAACAGTTTCTTTCCAAGTCTCTCTCCGCTTCTTCTCAGGTAGCCATCGTGCGTACCTGCTAAGTGCAATGAAGTTTTGGTAATCGTTTGGTAATTGATTCATTCATCCTCCAGTGGGTCGATTTCGATGTTTACCATTTTCTTTCCATCGTCATCTAAGTAAGTATTATATTTAAGTCTTCCGTTCCTGTGCATAAGTATTGCATCTGTTATCCCTCTGTCATAACATCTAGCTCCGTGTCTCCATATCATTACTGAACCCAGTGCTAAGATTGCTACCATCATTAGGATAAAGTTCTCAGTCGTTATCGTCAACATCTTCAAACTCCTTTCTCTTGTCCATTAATTTATCCTCGAACTCGTGTAAGATATCTTCTGTTGTTATATCCAATACCTCACACAGAGTACAAGGGTCTAGTCCTACATTAACAATACGCTCTTTTAATTCATTTAAAGTTAGAGCCATACTGTCCTCCCTCGTGTTCTATAAGTTTATCTAAGAACCATCGAGCTTTCTTTAAGTCCTCTATACCATTCTTGAATCGCCATCGGCAGACATACTTGGTTATAGAGGCGGTTAGGTAATCCATATCTTGGTCTAAGATAAAGTCTATGACCTCAATATTACCCTGCTTATAATGGTTAGGATTTATGTTATCTTCGTCCACTTCTTAAGCTCCTTAATTTCTTTAGTTGAAAATATTTTAATATCATACTTATCACACCACTGTCGATAAGTAATCTTATTACCCTTGGCTACCTTGGAGTCGGGGCGTGGCATCAAGAAGATTAATGTCTTGCCTTCAAAACTTAACTGCTCAGCAATTGATTTATACTTCTGTCTGTCACCACTCCTAAAGAACCCTTTGACTTCTATATGATACCTACCCTTAACAAAGTCAGGGGTGTAGTTCTTTCGTATCGTATAGGCAATCCTACAGGGTTCATACTTCCATTCTCTGCCCAGTGCTTCCGCACATTCTTTCTCTAGCTTACTCCGAAACTTTGTTGCCATCTTTATCTACCTCTATTACATTAGGTAAGTTCTCAACTTCAACTAAGTACCTCGGTCCATTAGCATATATAAATGTTCTAAGTCCATCCCAACATTCATACTTGTAAGCACAGTAGCTACATCCTACAGGCAACTTCATATTACCTGACTTGCCATCAGGCACAGGTTCGTAGCATCTCTTTGGTGGTTTGCTCAGCTTAACTATATTCTTGATAGCTTTGATACGCTCTACTATTGAGAAGAAGTTTAGCTTAGCCCAGTACCACTGAGATTCATCAGCCATATCATACTTAAGATACGTCAGGTGTCCGTTGGTCTTGTCCATAACTAACCAACCTACATCTGTTGTGTTCTCTGCGTGAGCATAGCCTTTGATTTGGTCCACATATCCAAAGGGGTCATCATTAATTAGAGAACCGTCCTTGAATTTCTTGAACCCATATGGTGACGCTGACTTAACATCAGTAAGTACACCATCAATCTTACAGTCCATTGAACCTTTGATACCTTGTACTTCTACTTGCTTCTGTTCGTGTGTCACATCGTGACCGGAAAGTTTAGTAAGTGCTAGTACCATCTCTTCAATTAAATGACCATAAAGAAACTTGATTCTAGTGTGTGGCATAAGCTCCTCACCCTTGTATCCGTTGTAAGAATACCACAACTGTCTATCTTTCTTGCCTATGTTAGACATACGGAGCTTGCGTTTATCGAACTTGCTCTCTGTGATATTGTTTCTAAGTATCTGTTTGACATTCTCACCGAAGTCATTGATTACTTGTTCTATAGGTACACCATCAGGAATTTCTTTGGTGTCTATCATACGATATATATCGTCTACTAGTGTGTCTGTTGCCACGTTCTACCTACCTTATATTCACCGTCCAATGGACAGTTTAGGTTAAAAGATTTACCTGCTTTGATGATAGCTCCTACCGCTAGACCACCGAAGAAATCAGCTTGGTCATCTCTGACCTCACACTGAAACTCATCGTGCACATTTAGTACAAACTTATAGTCTATGTTGTACTGCTTAGCATATGTATCTAGTAGCACCAACGCTTTCTTCATAACAACTGCACCTGCACTCTGCAATAGAGTATTAAGTGCTGAATGTTCTGAGCGTATGTGTAGCTTTCTACCATCTAGTCCTGTCACCCACCCCTTCTTACTGGAGTCTGCAACCTTACTACGCAAGTGTTTTAATGCGGGAGTATTGTCAAGAAAGTTCTTCTTAAGTATACGACCACGCTTCGGACCACCTCCTGCTACCTCACCAATCTTACCATCTCCTGCTCCGTAAAGGAAAGCATAGATAAAAGTCTTGGCTTGGTCTCTAGTCTGTAGTCCTGCTGACTTCTGATTAGCACTGTGTATATCACCGTTGAGTATCTCGTTAGTGTATGCTTCATCATTCATATAGTGGGCGAGCATTCTAAGTTCTAGTCCACTAGCGTCACAACCTACTAGACTGTAGCCATCAGGCACGGTCCACAGGTTACGACAGTCAGCTCCATAGCCACCCTCAAAACCCCAAAGTATTTTACCATCTTTGTCGTGCTTAGTCGCAGGGACTTGAGCACAATTAGGTTTAGAGTGTGTCATCCTACCAGTCACAGCACCGCAAGGGTTTACCCTACCGTGTACTCGACCAGTACGCTCATCTATTGCATCTACCCAACTCTTTACCATAGCTATACGCTTGGTCAATGTGAGGTAATCTACAATCAATTGTGCTTCGGGTATCTTAACAGTCTTAAGTACCTTCTCATCTACGATAGGGTTGCCCTTCTCAGTAAATGATTTAGGTTTCCAACCGAAGTGCTGTAGATACTTAGCTATCTGTTGGCGGGAGCCTAAGTTAAACTCCGGGTAGTCGTAGTATCCCCACTTCTTGTATCCCCAGTCATTATCTATATCAATTATCTCATCACCCTCATCTAACCAGTGTGCACCTTTATCTAACTGTGCTTGATATCTTTTAGATATGCTCCCATCCTTGTTGTGAGTCTTATCACCGGGATGTGGCAAGTCTACCCACACAGGCAGAGGTTTAAATCTCTCGTGTACCTCATCCTCTATGTCTAGTACCTTCTCCTTCATCTCAGCGAGCAGTTCATAAGCACGCTCCTCATTGAGTATCATACCGTTGTCGGTCTGCTCTCTTATGATGTCCGCAGTTCTGTGTTCTATCTCTACTGCGGGAGAATCTTTGTCACTGGTGACAAGATGGTGATACAAGGCTCTAGTTACTCGTACATCTTGTTGACAATACTGTAACATCTCGTGGCTATACTCTTCCCAACCACCTTGATAGTCATCCTTGTAGTTACCTAACCTCTCACCCCAAGACCTCAGGCTGTGCCCACCATCAAGGCTAGGGTTATGTAGTCTAGAAAGTACGAGAGTGTCCCGTAAATTAAAAGACCAATCCATCCCAGTAACCCTACGCAGAACAGGAATATCAAAATTAATAATGTTGTGTCCAACAAGAGTGTCAACATCCTCCGATGCCAACCATTTTCTAAAAAGTCCATTGGCTTCTCCTCCTATAAAATTGTAAACAGTAGACTCACCATTATCAAGCATCGCACAAATGCAATGTACTTTGGTAGCGTTGAGTCCATCAGTTTCTATATCAAAAAAAGCTGTGTTCATCATCTACCTCCGTCAATCTTCCGGTGTCACTGTCATACTGTAGCTTACAAGCGGGACCAGTCAGACCTGAGAACCTATTCTTTATAACCCGTAGTGTTGTTTGGTTACGGATGATAGGGTCATCGTCCTGTTGGTTACGCTCCAAGCCTATTACAATGTCAGACAACTGAGCAATTGCTGCGGAACCTCTAAGCTCTGATAAGCTCACCTGTCCACCTTCTTCGTGAGCCCTACCTTGAGGTCTCCTAAGATGAGATATAAGGAATAAGCCTACGCCAGTCTCCTGTACTATCTTGCGGAGCTTAGTCATAATGGCATCAATTGCCTTACGCTCGTCAGCTATACCGTCTTGGTCACTGACTACGATAGACAAGTGGTCCAGTACAATCCACTGACAATCATAGGATTTAGCATACGTTCTAATCACATTAAGTAGTGAGTCCTCAGACATACTACCGAAGTGGTCATAGAAGAATACATTCTTGTCGCCTACTGACTTCTGCCACAGTGCTTTCTTGTCCGCATCACTCAGCTCTCTTTCGTACTGAGGTATGTGGATAGGAGCATTGGCTTCGATAGACATCAGACCCTTAACAGTACGCTCGATAGATTCTTCCAAGTGAATGATAGCTAGGTTGTCCTCAGTGTTGTTCAGTATGTAAGACTCCAATTCCTTAACGACACTGGTCTTGCCCATACCTGAGCCACTGGTGATAGTTACTAGCTCTTTCGCTCTGAATCCATAAGTCAAAGTGTTAAGACCTTGCCACGGATAGTCAATAGTAAGTAAGTCTTCATCCTTAAGTAGATGTTCCCAAGTATCCTTACCTCTGATGATACCTGCAGGAGTATAAGACTCAGCAGACCACCAAGCATTAGTAAACTCTTTAACCTTTCCGTTCACTAGCATATCACTAGCGTCCTTCATAGGTAGCTTACAAACCTTGAGCTTGCCGACAGATATAATATCTTGACAGGCTTTGACCGCATCGAACCCGGCTTGGTCTTGGTCGAAACAAAGCACTACATTATCGAAAGACTCTATGTATTCTAGATTGTCTTTGATATCTCGTGACGCAGAAGACGCCCCATTCTTTAGGGAGACCACCTGCCACTTGCCATCGAACATTTCTGAAATCGAGAGGGCGTCAATTTCGCCTTCACAGATAGTCAGATACTTACCACCGGAGCGGTTAGCGTTCTGTCCGAATAGCCCGGAGCCTTTGTTCGTTCCAATAATCTGAAACTCTTTAGTTGCGACAGTTCTCTCTTTATATCCGAGGAGCCTATTGCTCTCGTTAGAGTCGTAGTATGGATAGTAATGTTTCTCTATCTGACCGGTCTTGTCGTAACTAACAGTGACACCAAACTTAGATGTTATGTTAGATGATATGCGTCTGTCCTTAATTGACGCATTAGCCACACCTCTCGGTGTAATTGTTTGCATAAATGTTTCCTCCTCATAATGTTTGTCACCGGTGACACTTTTCTCATAGTGACCACAGGCATTACAATAACCGTGACCATCAGAATAGATAGCTAGGTTATCACCTGCTCTGTCCCCACCTGTATCTCTACAGGCAGGGCAGGGCTTGTGTTCTACAAACGTAGAGGGGTTATGCGAAGAACTCACTAGTCTCAGCATCCTGTGATTTGTACCCTTCGGTACGCTTCAATACTTTAACTGCAGTGAGGTAGGTTGCGACACCGTGTTGAGGGTGCTCGTTTCCTGCTTTCCAAAGTACCTGTACTTCTGACTCTGCTCCGAAATCGTGACCGATTGCTTCACCGTCGCCAGTCTTCACCATCTCAAAAGACAATGGATACTTAGTGGAGAACTTGCGTGCCTTGTAAGACCCTCCGTCCTCTGTCTGAATAGTGCGGACCTTAACACCTGCTGACTCTAGTGCTTTGGCTTCTTTGTCATCAACAGCGACAGTAAGTGTGTACTTACCAGTATCCTCACCGTTGAATTTTTCTGTACTGTCTAGATAGACATACTTTGCTATACCTTTAGTTATCATAGTTTGTTTCCTCGGAGCCCTGAAAAAAAAGACTGCTGTGACGGACTCGAAATCACAACAGCCAAACATACTTTAGACTCAACTAAAGTGATAATCATTATGGTTATCTCTTTAATTGAATCTATAGTAATATTTTAATCTATTTGTCAACCGATGTCAACATTAATATCTTCTTTTTTTATATCCCAATCATCATCTAAGAAAGAATAAGGATTGGAATGGTATCTACAGGTAGAACATAAGTCTAAATATTGTGTTCTATCTGCAGGGTCTTTAGCCTTAGACTCCCACTCACTGAGCAAAACATCGCAACATTTACACTTCATTGTAAATCCTCCTCATTAAGTATGTCTTTGTTCTCATAAGTGATAGCAGTGCCATCGTCATTATAAAAAGGTAAGTCAGGATTGGGCTCATAATCTGTCACCGGTGACACATAATCGTGTCTACCGACAGACCAACCATTCTTCATAGCATATATGTATGCGTCAGCCTGAGTGACATTGTCTAGCATACAGTTGCCTTCTCCGTCAGTCACAAAGTACAGTAGTTTTGTGTCTTCATATACCTGTGCTAGTCTACTTATCAGTGGTTTTTTGTGCATTTACTTGCTCCTCTATGATTTCTAATAGTAATTTAATTTTCTCCTCAAGACGGTCATTCTCACGCTTGAGGTCCCTGTTAATTTGTAACGCCTGCTTGTAGGCATTTTGATTGTTGTTAGGGTTTGTCATTTCGTACTCCATCCGTCTTGTTTAAGTTGTTTGATTTCTGTAACAAGGTCATTAATCTGCTGTTGCATATCAACCATTATAGCAAGATATGTGTCAGGCTCAATAGCGTAGGGATAATTTTCTTCGCTTAATCTACCATCATCATCAAAAATTTCCTTGCCTATTCTGTGTCTGATGTCAAAAAATGATTCAACTTGCTCGTCAAAGTCCCTAACATCGCTTGAATATATACTTATTTCCATAATATCTCCTAAAAATTAACAGTGTATTCGACTCCCGCATCAACGAGAGACTGTAAATGCTCAGCTTGACCCTTATAACGCCTAGCTAAGCGGTGATTATCCTCAAAATCTGCATCTTGGTAGAGCCTAACGACTCTTTTCAGCTCTACCGCAGTGTCAACTAGCATAATTTCCTTGAGAGGGGTCCAATCTCTGCCACTCATCAGTCAATTAACTCCATATAGGCTTCTACATTGTTCTCAATGAACCAATTCTTGCCTTTGTTAAAGTCTTTATACAGTTTTCTAGCTTCTACATAGTCACCGCCAGTGCCAAGCTCTATATGGTCGTGATAAGACATCATAGTATGGTCATAAATAGCCATCTCTACCGGGTCCAGTTCGACAATGACCCCAGAATATGGGTTCTGTCTGGTTCCTTTCTCCGGTTCAAGCCACATATGGGCTCCGAATGGTAGCTTTTCTATGTCATAGCCCCAAGATTTGTATAAATCCTCGCGTTTTACGGTTAATTCTTCCTGTGTCATAAGACCTCCTAGTCTTTTGGTTTATTTTGTCGCTCGTAAAGTATATCAAACTTCCGAGTAGCTAGATTATCTATCATTTTCTTGATTCTGTCAAGATATTTCGTCATAGAATCAAGCTCAGTGTAGTCAACTAATAGATAAAGTTGGTGATGGTCCTGAAATTTCTTCCGAAATTCCTCAAGGGTGACATCGACTTCACCGTCACCCCAAGATTTTTGTACTGATATTGTTTTTTCCACAAGACCTCCTAGTCTTTTGATTAAAATTATGTCACCGGTGACAAACTATTTGATACGCTTCCAAGTCTGCCACGTTATAGACTGGAGGTGTAACGGGTCCAGTCCTAATGTTTCAGCGGTCATTGTATAACACTTTTCTATGAATTCATAGGCTTTAGGTGTTAGAGACTGCTCTTTATCTGTTGCGGTCCGACCGATAGCAATTGCAATCGCGTGTCTATCCACTGTCACCCCGGTTCCATCCGGGTACATCATATTCATATAAAAGCGTGATGTCTTCGGACCGCTTAGAATCTCCAGTATTTTAGAGTCGGAGCCATCGCAATCTAAAATCTTCCTAGCTTTACGCTTGTTGGCTCCCATATGTCCGCAATCACCTGTCAAAATAAAGTCAACTGCAATCTCCTTGTTTTTCTCCCACTCTTTAAGTGGAGACAAGGCACTCACAACGCCTAGAACTTGATTTACGGTGATATTATACTTTCGGAATGACTTCATAAAGCTAGACACCTCAACGCCAAAATTATGAGCTTCTCTATACCAATCATTACGCTCATAATCTGCAGATACTTTGTATACCTTAAGGATATTATTCTTAATCACTGTCCTAGAATATTCCTTCTCTCCGATTCTTACTTTTTGCATATGACCTCCGGGTCTGTTGTTGATTTGTGCCAATAATAATTTATTGCTTTGGTATTGTCAACAGCTAACCAATAATCTGTCACTGGTGACAAACTTTAGACGAAAAAAAACCCGGGATAAACCCGGGCTCTTTAGGTTGCGGTGATTTACTTTCTATCCTCCGGCTTCTTGAATGGGATAGTTGCAGTCTCTAGCAGTAGATGAGCTTTAGCATCGTGCAATTGTCCTTCGTAATCATCCTTTGACATTGTGGAATCATCTCCCAATGCCTTTTCTTGCCAGTCTCCTATGACTTCCAATAGAGTCTTTTCTTTCTTAGCTTCAGGCTCCGGCTTGACTAAGCAGAATTCTCTCAATTTACCCCTATCAGCTTCCTTGTGAGTACCCCTTTCAGTGATGTCTTTATCATTGACTAGGCGTATAGTGTAGTGATGAGTATCAGGCTCCGCGTTATCTCTAGCGGTCAAGATAGATTCCTGAGTTTTCTTCTTAGCGATGAGCTTCTGCATCTTGTGAATGCGTCCTTTAAACTCCTTGAGTTCTTCGTTCTCTAGTGTAGTGAGTTGCTTATTCATTTCCTTAAGAAACACACCCTTAAACTTAGTGTTAGTTGCTACAGCTTTCAGGGTCTCAGTGACTTGTCCTTCTGCCTTGCGGATGTTACCTAAAGTATCAATAAAGCTCGCTATTTGTTGTTGGTCTGTCATTTTATTTTTCATTGTATTTCCTTGTAAGTTATTGTAATTCCTAGATATTTTGTCTATCTAGGCTCCTAAGCAATCCCGCTTAAGATGAGTTCATTATACATAAGTGCACGCCTTGTAAACAGAATCGTATAAAAATAATTTTCTAGAGTCTGTCACCGGTGACAAACACTGGAGCTCTAAAGATTCACACTCGAGCTCTCTTTTTTCTCTCATTTGTGCACAATCGGACAGCTCCACGCGTGCTCCAAAGTGACACCCCGGGGACCCAATAGGACCGTGCGTGTATTATATATAGGCTCACTCACAGATTGGAGAGGATTTGGGTAAAATCTGTTGTTTACTAGAGAATTTCTACAAATGACTTGTGCGGGGAGGGACTTAAGTGACTTTATTTACTAAAGAACCTTGACTTCCATTGAAAAGTATGCTATACTATTACTATAGATTAAAAAAAAGATTCACCTAAAAAGGCTTCTCTTAGAAACAACCTTTTATTATCATTCTAATTTACCATTTTAGTTGAAACTATAGTATCACTAAGGAGTTAGGATGTCTAAAAAAAATAAAGGTTCACCCAACTTATACAAGGGTATGAAGAGTTTAAACCCTAACGGGAGACCTAAGGGCAGTGTCAACAAGTATACAGCCCTGAGTAGAGAGTTGATGTCTAATAGAGGACCAGAGATTGTACAAAAGGTTATAGACTTAGCACTCGAAGGTGATAGGACCTGTCTTAAGATGTGTATGGATAGAATCATACCTACAACTAAGGCAGTAGAGTTTAGGTCCGGAGAAGATAAAGGCAATGTAATTATTAATGTTGGTGGTCTTGAGGCTAAGAAAGTAGAGATAGAAGAAAAAGACCAGAAAGAACTAACATATGAAGACGGTGTAATAATAGAAGAAGCTGATATTGACAAAACAATTGTGAGTATTGGTAATGGCTAAAGAGTTAGATGTACAACTACATCCAGCACAGCTAGAAATCTTCAATAGCACTGCCCGATTTAAAGTAGTAAGTGCGGGTAGGCGATTTGGAAAGTCCAGACTAGCAGCGTGGATACTTATCATCAAGGCTCTACAGTCGGAAAGTAAGGATGTCTTTTATATAGGTCCTACGTTCCAACAAGCTAAAGATATTATGTGGAATATGCTTAAGGAACTCCTTCACGGGACAGACCTTATAGAGACTACCCACGAGAATACAGCTACTATGAAGTTAGTTAATGGTAGAAGAATTAGCTTGAAGGGTTCGGATAGACCGGACACGCTGAGGGGCGTGGGACTTGCTTATGTTGTACTCGATGAGTACGCAAGTATGAAAGTAGAAGTCTGGGAACAGATTATAAGACCTACACTTTCAGATGTAAAAGGTGGTGCACTCTTTATTGGTACGCCAGCCGGGAAGAATCACTTTTATGATTTATTTTTAGAAGCAGAAAAAGATGAGGACTGGGAAGCATTTCAGTATACATCTACAGACAATCCTCTAATAGACCCTAAAGAGGTAGAAGTTGCTAGAAGAACGATGTCGACGCAAGCGTTCAGACAAGAATTTGAAGCGTCGTTTGTAAGTTTTACTGGTGGTATATTTAAGAATGAGTGGATTAAGTACGATGAGAATGAACCGGAGGAAGGCAATTTTGTTATTGCGGTTGACCCTGCGGGCTTTGAAGCGGTGGAAAAGGAACGTGGTCTTAAAGGGAGTAAGTTAGATGAAACAGCTATATCAATCGTTAAAATCCACGGTGATAAGTGGTGGGTCAAAGATATACTCCACGGTAGATGGAATATTAAAGAAACTGCTTCTAAAATATTACAGGCTGCAATTGAGAATCAGGCAACGACTGTCGGAATAGAATCCGGAGCGTTAAAAAACGCTATCTTACCTTATCTGCAAGACGAGATGAGAACACAAAATAGATGGGTAGTTATAACAGACGTAACCCACGGTGGTAAGAAGAAAGCAGATAGAATTACTTGGGCTCTACAAGGTAGAATGGAGCACGGTAAGATTACATTTAATCGTAATTCTGATTGGAATGGTGAGTTAGAGACACAGTTAATAGAGTTTCCTAGTAAAGGAACACACGACGACATTATCGACTCTCTCGCTTATATAGACCAAGTTAGTGTAGCAGACTTTATGCACACAATAGAATTAGAAGAGGAGTGGGAACCATATGATGAAGTTGCAGGATACTAATGGAAGAAAATAAATATCAAGGTTTAGCAGGTTGGTTGCACACTCGATTAGATGAGTGGAGAGACCACAGGGATTCCAACTATCAATCTAAGTGGGATGAATATTATCGTCTATGGCGTGGTATATGGCAAGCATCAGACAGAACTAGAACGTCTGAAAAGTCTCAATTAATCTCTCCTGCATTACAACAAGCAGTAGAATCATCTGTTGCTGAAATCGAAGAGGCTACATTTGGCAGAGGGAAGTGGTTTGATATCAAAGATGATATGCTAGACCAAGACCCTAGAGATGCTGAGTATGTTAGAAACTTACTTCAAGAAGACTTAGAATCTACAGGATGTAAAGACGCACTGTGTGAGGTATTTCTTAACGGTGCTATATACGGAACAGGCATTGGTAAAGTATCTGTAGCAGAAAGCACTTGGAGATATCCTGTCGAAGTTCCTATCGAAGGAACTATGGTTAGTGAAAGAATACTGCAAGAAGATAATGTAATAGATGTTAAGGTAGAAGCAATTAGTCCTAAAGAATTTCTTATAGACCCTTCTGCTGTTAATATTGATGAAGCATTAGGTGTCGCACACGAAGTAATAAAGCCTAGACACAGCATTATAGAAGGTATAGAAAACGGTACTTATCGTGATATACCTATAGAAGGCAGCTACAATCAAGAAAGATTTGATGGATTTGACCCCGAGCAATCTAGAGCAGATGCTTCTGACCAAATAAAGATTACAGAATACTGGGGTAAAGTACCCTCAAGATTCCTATCTGAAAACGAGGATATGGATGATTTTGAGTATAACGACGATGAATTAGTTGAAGCTGTAGTTACTATGGCTAACGACGAATACATATTAAGGGCTGAACGTAATCCATTTATGATGGAAGACAGACCTTTTATATACTACCAACACGATATTGTACCAAACAAATTCTGGGGTAGAGGTATTTGTGAGAAGGGCTTTAACGCTCAAAAGGCTTTAGATGCAGAAATGAGAGCACGAATTGACTCGTTAGCTCTGACTACTACACCAATGATGGCTGCCGACGCGACTCGACTACCGCGTGGAGTCAGACTAGAGGTTAGACCGGGTAAGACTGTACTTACTAATGGCGACCCAAGGCAAGCAATAATGCCATTATCTTTAGGCAGCACCGACCAAAATACTTATACTCAAGTACAGAGCCTACAGAATATGATACAGATGGGTACTGGAAGTGCTGATACACAAGGAAGTGCTGAGCGTGCTACATCTGCAGGTATGTCTATGCAACAATCTTCTGCAATTAAAAGGCAAAAACGTACTCTAATGAATTTTCAAAACACATTTCTTATTCCTATGGTTAATAAATGTTTGTGGAGGAAAATACAGTTTGATGTAGACAGGTATCCTATTGTAGATTATAAGTTTGTACCTTATTCTACTATGGGTATTATGGCTAAAGAACTAGAAGCACAACAAATGGTTAGTTTACTGCAAGCTATACCTAAAGATTCTCCAGCATTTAATATTATATTAGTATCCATATTTCAAAACTCTAGTATGCACAACAGAGACCAGATTGTCCAAGCTCTTATGCAGGGTATGCAAGGTAATCCACAAGAAGACCAGATGAAACAAATGGCTATGGAATTACAACTGCAACAAGCACAAGCTAATGTACAAAAAACAGTAGCAGAAGCTCAAGAAGAGCAGACTAAAGCTATGAAGAATGCTGCAGAAGCAGGAGCAGCACAACCTGATGAGCTTAAAATACAAGAGAAGTTTATAAAACTACAGAAAGATTTAGCTTCTATTGACAAGATGAGAGCAGATACAGAAAATGTAAATAGCGAAACTATGAGAAACATACCAGAAGTAGAGCATTTACAATCTGAAACATTATTAAATATAGCTACAGCACAAGAAAAGTTACAAGGATAGTATATGGCTAAGACAGCAGCGTGGCAACGTAAAGAAGGTCAAAATCCTAAAGGCGGATTAAATGCTAAAGGTAGAGCTTCTTATAATGCACAAACAGGAGGCAATCTAAAAGCACCACAGGGAAGCGGAACAGATAGTAGACGTGTATCTTTTGCTTGTAGATTTGCCGGTATGGCAGGACCTATGATAGATGCGAAAGGTAAGCCTACCCGTAAAGCTCTTGCCCTAAAGAAATGGGGCTTTAGCTCTGAAGCAGCAGCTAGGAATTTTTGCAATAGACATAAAAAATCTTAATGGTTACAAAGAAAGAAGACGAAGAATTTTATAGAGATAGAATCGAATTGTTAGAAACTGAAGGATGGGCAGACCTTATTGAAGAATTAAAGGTTATGTCTGAATCAGTCAAGAGAATAGAATCTATTGATAACGAAAAAGACCTATGGTTTGCCAGAGGTCAGTTGTCAATTTTAAGACAGATGATTGTTTTAGAAGAGGCAACAAAAGCAGCGATGACAGAACTAGACAACTAGCGTCATCTTTTTACAACTTCATAACCCTAACGGGCGGAGAACAATGATATGAGCAATATAGTAGTAGACCCTGTTGACGAATCAGCAGATGTAGAGGTAGAAAACACAGTAGAACCTGAAGAAACCCTAGAGGCTGGGGAAGCAGAAACACAAGAACCTGCTTTTGAAGTCCCGGATAAATTCTCAGGTAAAAGTGTAGAGGATATAGTCAAGAGCTATCAAAACTTAGAACAAGAACTTGGACGTAAGAGTCAAGAAATTGGAGAGTTAAGAAGTTTATCAGACAGTTTTCTCAAAGCTGAAATATCTAGAAACGACGGACAGACAAGTCAAACGACACAAAACTCAAACAACGAAACAGAAGAAGATTTTTTTGAAGACCCCAATAAAGCGGTTAATTCTTTAATAGAAAAACATCCTAAGTTTCAAGAATTCCAACAGTTCCAAGCTCAACAACAACAAAACACGAGCAAAGCACAGTTGGAAAAGACTCATCCTGATTATATAGATATTGTACAAGATTCAGGATTTCAAGACTGGGTTAAAGCTAGTAAATTTAGAACTAACTTATTTCAAGAAGCTGATTCTTATAACTATGACGCAGCAGATGAATTATTGACACACTGGAAAGAGCGTTCAATGATTGATAAAACTGCAGAAGTTAAACAAGAACAAGCAGAAACGAGAAAGAAAGCTCTAAAATCTAGCAAGACTGAATCTAGAAGTTCAAGCGAAACTACAGCAGGTAAGAAAACATATCGTAGGGCAGACCTAATACGTCTTAAAGCAACAGACCCTAATAGATACGCAGACTTAGCTGATGAAATATACAATGCCTATGCTGAAGGTAGAGTCAAATAATTTGATTATACTATAACACAGGAGTAATATTATGGCATCAGGTGCAATCGGCACTAACCATCAAACGGTTACTACGGGTGCGAATTTCATCCCAGAAATTTGGTCGGATGAGACTATCGCAGCGTACAAATCGAACTTGGTGGTCGCTCCATTAGTTACTCGCTTGAATCATAAAGGTAAAAAAGGTGATACTATTCACATTCCAACGCCGACTCGTGGTTCTGCGACAGCTAAGGCAGCAAATACAAAAGTAGCAATTCAGGGTGATACTCACGGTACTACCAATCTTTCGATTGATAAGCACTATGAATACTCTGTATTGATTGAAGATATCACAGAAGTTCAAGCATTGAGCTCTCTCAGAAAGTTCTACACTGACGATGCGGGCTATGCTCTCGCTAAGCAAGTAGACACTGACCTACTAAACCTTACTGAAGGTTTACAGGGCGGTACTGTAGGCGGTTCTGGAGCTTCATCTTGGGAGAAAGCATACCTAGGTTCAGGTACGACTTTATACACTGGTGACTCTTCTAACGCAGCAGACATTACAGACGCAGGTATTAGAGCTATGCTTCTAAAACTTGACGATGCGGATGTACCAATGGACAATCGTTCATTAATCATTCCACCAGTCTGTGCTAATGACTTGCTAGGCATCAACAGATTCACTGAGCAACAGTTCATTGGTTCTGGTGACGCAATTAAAACCGGTAAGATTGGTCAAATCTACGGTGTAGACGTATACATCTCATCTAACTGTCCTTCAGCAGCAGGTAACTCTGGTGCGGATAGAGTAGGTGTATTACTACACAAAGATGCAATCGCTCTAGCTGAACAGGTTGGCGTTCGTAGCCAGACTCAGTACAAGCAGGAGTACCTTGGAGACTTGTTTACTTCTGACACTATTTATGGTGTTGGAGAAATGCGTAATAACGCAGGACTTGCTTTCGTAGTACCGGGCTCATAAGTTAATTGAGCAGTAGCCCTTTCTCACGAGAGGGTTACACTGAATTAATTAGGAGTAAGTATGCCTTTTTATGATTTTGAATGTAAGAACAAACATACTACAGAGATGTTAGTATCTTACAGTAAAAGAGAAGAGACTCAGATTTGTGAAGAATGTGGAGAACCTGCTCATTATAAATTAAGTTTTTGTACTAATTTTCAATACGGTAGCAACTATAGTTCTTTTGCTGCTGATACTCATAAATGGAATATGAGAGAACAAAAAAGAAAGTCGATGACAGAAAGTCAAAAGAATCAATCTTACACAGGATAGTATGGCTATTAAAAGAAAACATTTAAGTTTATTTGAAGATTCTTCTAGTCGTCTAGAGCTAGAGGCATTTAAGAATAAAATTAAAAAGTTATATGATGAAATACTAGAGCGTACATATAAGATAGAAAATCCCGGAGCTAGTCCTGAAGAGGTTGCAGCATATGTTGAAGAGAATGGTCTAGAGTTTCCGGACGATAGTGTTAATGAAGAAACTAGCGAAGTAGACAATCTAATGGAAATGTTAGATAGTATAACTGAAGAACAAGACGTACTAGAGCCTGTTACAGATTTATCTATGGAAAACAAACCTAAGGAATATAAAGGTACAGAACCTTCTTCTAAGTCTCACGAAGCAGGTCTTAAAGTAGAGACAACAGAATATAAAGATAGGATGGGAGGATTGTTTAGTGTCAAGACAGACGAAAGAAAAAGAACAGCTACTAAAGCACCTCAGATTCCTACCGGCAAAAGTATTAAAAGAGATACTTCCACGGCTCAACAAATAGCTTTTGCTCCTTTAGTTGAGCAGTTTAAAGACGAGTTAAGAAGCCTAGCAGAAAGACAAGCAGCAGGTGTCAGACACTTTAGAGAGGGTATATAATGGGCAAGAGACTACCTTGGAGAAAACAAAAAACTCTAGCAATGCTGACAAACAGAAGGCAATGGCAGAGAGAGTTTGACGTTACAGAATCGTCTGCTGCAGAAATAGAAATTGAACAAGGTGGCTATTATATTATTACTGAGGCATCCTCAAGTGCTACACCTAACTACATTATTACGGAGTAAATATGGCAACAACTAAAGTATCAGCCTTAGCAGCAAAAACCTCATTAGCAGGTAGTGAGGAACTATTAATTAATGACTCTGGTACTTCTAAGAAAGTAACAGCCACAAACCTACTAGCAGGTGTATCAGTTGCCGATGGCTCTATCTCAACAGCTAAGATTGCAGATGATGCGGTTACTGAGGCTAAACTAGCTAATGCAATTAATACAGCTATTGCTGCTAACACCGCTAAGACATCTAATGCTACACATACTGGTGATGTTACAGGAGCAACAGAACTAACTATTGCCTCAGGTGCAGTAGAAACAGGAATGATTGCTGACGATGCGGTTACAGCAGACAAGTTAGCTAACTCTATTAATACTGAGATTGCAGCAAATACAGCCAAAGTAACTAACGCTACTCACACAGGAGATGTGACAGGTGCTACAGCACTAACTATTGCAGATAATGCAGTCACTACAGCTAAGATTGCAGACGATAATGTAACAGCAGATAAACTAGCCAACTCAATCAACACCGATATTGCCACAGGTGTAACAGCCAATACTACAGCTAATGCTGCCTTACCTAAGTCTGGTGGTGCAATGACTGGTGCTATTACCACTAACTCTACATTTGATGGAGTAGATGTAGGTGCAAGAGATGCTGTACTAACGAGTACAACAACAACTGCAAACGCAGCCTTACCTAAAGCAGGTGGAACTATAACAGGCACAGTTACAGTATCAGCTAACGCAGTAGGAACAGTTACTACAGACAATGATGGCTCATTCAGTATGTCAGATACTAACAACTTTAAATGTACACCGACAGGTAACTTCACACTAACCTTTACAAACATTGTTGCTCAGTCTGGAAACATACTTCTTGTCAACTCAGGTGGACACACAGTATCAGCACACGCTAACACTAAAGTCGATGCTAACTTATTGTCTACAGTATCAACAGCAGGTACTTATTTACTGTCTTATTTCTCAGATGGCACAAATGTTTATATGACTAACTCAGCAATCTACACCTAATATATGGCATTAATACAATCAACTGCAATACCTAGTGGTGCTACTGACTACGAGTTAGAGCAGAGTCTTAGGTTTAATAATGATGATTCAGCTTATTTAAGTAAGACTTTTGCTAGTGCAGGTAATCGTAGAACTTGGACTTGGAGTGCTTGGATTAAAAGAAGTAACAGTAGTGCTACGCATATGTTATTTTTTACTGCTGTAGCAGGTGACTTAACAGAAGATGACCATTTTGGTATTCGATTAGATAGTGGAGCAAGTAGTAACATTGTTTTAACTTGGGGTGATGGAAACACAGCAGTTACAAATGCAATTTTTCGTGACCCTAGTGCTTGGATGCACATAGTAGTGGCAATAGATACAACACAAGGTACTGACACAAATAGAGTAAAAGTTTATGTAAATGGAACACAACAAACATTTTCATCAACAGACTTACCATCGCAAAACTTTGAGTATGGAATTAATAAAGCACAAGAACATAATATTGCAAGTAGAGTAATTTATGGTGCTTCGGGAAATTATTATGATGGCTACCTAGCAGAAGTAAACTTCATAGATGGACAAGCCTTAACCCCAGCAGACTTCGGAGAAACAGGTGACTACGGTGAATGGAAGCCTAAAGAATATTCAGGCACTTATGGTACTAATGGATTCTACCTACCGTTTAAACAAGACTATACAGTAGAAGGTTTTAGTACGGTTACTTATAAGGGTAATGGTGGTACACAATATATAGGTGGTACTGGATTTCAGCCTGATTTAGTATGGATAAAACAAAGGTCAAATGCTGACAGTAATGTTGTATTTGATGCAGTTAGGGGTGTGCATAAAAGATTAGTAACAGATTCTACTGCTTCTGAAGCAGACTGGACAAGTGTTGATAAAGGATTAGATGTTTTTAGTTCTGATGGATTTATAGTTAAAGATGATTCTGTTGGTAACTATTCTGTTAATAGGAATGGTGGCACATTTGTAGCTTGGAACTGGGATATGGGTGGCTCTAATGCTACTAACACAGATGGAAGTATTACTTCAACTGTCAGAGCAAATCCTACTTATGGACAGAGTATAGTTTCTTATACTGGCATTGGAGATGCAGACCAAGCTTATACAATTGGACACGGGTTATCTTCTGCACCAGAAATGATTATTGTAAAAGCTAGAACTGAATCAGGAAAATCTTGGCAAGTTTATCACGAAGGAGTTGACGCATCTTCTCCGCAAAATTACAGATTAAAATTAAATGAAACTGCTGCTAGAGAAACTCAATCTACTGGAAATTCGTGGCAAAACACAGCTCCAACAAATTCAGTATTTACTGTCGGTAATGGTAGTTGGGTAAACGAAAATACTAAGGCTTTTATAGCCTACTGTTTCCATAGTGTAACTGGGTATAGTGCGTTTGGAAGTTTTAGTGGTACAGGTAATTTAGCAGGACCGAGTGTGACATTAGGATTTAAACCCGCATTCGTTCTTATACGAAAAACAAACGGTGGTGCTGATTGGCTTATTTTTGATAGTACTAGAAATCCTACAAATGAAGTAAGGTCTTTTCTTGAACCTAATACAACTGATGCAGAAACTATAGAGCAAACAACAAACTATGAATTAGGTATTGATTTTGATTCTAATGGTTTCCAAATAAAGGCTCGTGGTGGAGGTATGAATGGAAATGGTGATAACTACATCTATATGGCATTCGCTGACAAACGAGAGTACGCATACTGGCTAGACCAAAGTGGTAACAATAATGACTGGACAAGTAATAACCTAACAGAGTCAGATATATCTGTTGATAGTCCTACGAATAACTTTGCTACGATGAATCCTAATAATCCTATTTTTACAGGAAAAACTCTTAGTGAGGGTAATTTAAAAGTATCGGGTTCTACAGTAAATCAAGTAGGTGCTAATGGCACTATTTATATAAACAGTAGCGGTAAATGGTATGCCGAAGTTGTAATGACAGAAAATGCTGGTGGACAACCAATGATAGGCTTAAATGATGGTACAAATACTTTAGGCAATAGAGGACTTATATTTTATAACGATGGTCGTAAAGGACAAAATGGCGGTTATGTAACTTATGGAAGTAATACCAGTTGGACAACAGGCGATATTATGGGAATTGCCTACAATGGCGATGACAATGGTGGTGAGTGTACCTTTTATAAAAATGGTGTTAGTTTAGGAGTAGCTTATACAAATTTAAATACTGCTTTAGGTGATACATTTACTTTTACTTGTCAAAATAATGCTAGTGGCACAACAACTTTTATTTGGAACTTCGGTCAAGATTCCTCATTCGCTGGTAACAAGACAGCACAAGGCAATCAAGATGGTAATAGCATAGGTGACTTCTACTACACACCACCTACAGGCTTCTTAGCTTTATGTACAAAGAACTTGCCTGATGTAGATGTTGTGCCTAGTGAGCATTTTAATGTTAAGTTATATAATGGTAATGGTTCAAATAAAAATGTAAGTGGTATTGGTTTTCAGCCAGACTTTACTTGGATAAAAATGCGTTCAGCTAGTATGGACCATATGTTAATGGATGCTGTAAGAGGAGCAACTAAAAACTTATATTCTAATGGAACTGACGCAGAAGGAAGTATTGGTTTAACTTCATTTAATTCAGATGGTTTTACAACTCAAAGCAATGTAAAAGTTTCTACAAGTGGAGGAAATTATGTAGCTTGGAACTGGAAAGCAAACGGTAGTGGCTCATCTAATACTAATGGCTCTATAACTTCTACAGTTAGTGCTAATGTAGATGCTGGGTTTAGTATTGTTAGTTATTCTGGTGCAACAAATGCTACAGTAGACTCATCTAATAATAGTGGTAATTACTGGACTATCGGACACGGACTAAGTGAAGCACCTGAATTAATTATAGCTAAGAACAGAGGTAGTGGTGGTTGGTATGTGGGTTCAGACTTTCTAGGCTCGACACCGTGGACTAGTGGCTCTCATTTAGTGCTAAATAGCACAGCTGCAACAGCAAACAATGCTAATATGCTTTGGGGTAACGCAGCACCTAACTCCTCTACATTTAAAGTAGGTGGTTGGGATGTAATAAATAGAAATGGCAATACTTACATAGCCTATTGTTTCCACTCTGTAGATGGCTACTCTAAGGTCGGAAAACTGCACGGAAATTCAGCCGATGACGGAACATTTGTGTACACAGGATTCAAGCCAAAAATGGTTATGTGGAAAAACACAGAGGCTTCAGCTAACTGGTTTATTATGGATAGCGAAAGAAATGAAGGCGGTAACGCTGGAAACCCTATAAGAAGTTATTTGCATCCAAATAGTTCAGCAGCAGAAAACTGGGTAGGCACAAGCGGTATTTTAGATTTTACATCTAATGGCTTTAAATACAGAGCATCAAATAATTCAAGTTACAATTTTGATTACGATTACATTTTTATCGCATTTGCAGAAACACCTTTTAAATATAGTAACGCGAGATAACAGGAGTAAATATGTGGTACTTTAACGGACAGATAATTAAAACACCTAAATCTATGGAGATTAGTGATGTGCTTTATCCTAGAACAATCTTTAAGGATAGTACAACACTTACCTCACTAGGCATTAAGGCATACAGAGAAGTCACTCCTGATAGCAGATACTATTGGAATGGTGAGTTTACTGTAGACACAAGTGGCTCAGAGGTTGTAGGCACATATGCCTCAACAGCTAGAGATGTAGCTACGCTTAAAGCTAATATGCTAGAGAAAGCTAGAAGTGCTGTAGCCAGTAGATTAGCAGACATAGACTGGTATTGGTCAAGAGCAGCCAAAGGTGGTACTGCTGTGCCAAGCAATATAGCTACATACGCTACTACTTTGTATAGTGAACACGAAACAATTAAGACAGCTATTAATGCCATATCAGATTTAGCTGGAGTTATTGCTTATGAGAATAAACCTCATACTGAAACTAGAAAAGTTAAGAATACTGCTGAGGATGGTACAGAAACATATGGACCAGAAACAACTACACACACTAGAGAAATAGATATGTGTACACACTTTACTGCTAACCCTACGGATGAAGTAGACCCAGCATTTGTGAGTTTAGTAGCTGACTAATGAGAAAGTTATTTGTTGTATTGTTGTTGTCAAGTTCGGTATTTGCAGCAGACCCTATTGTTACAGACTCAACAAGTGTTGTTACAACAAACGGTACGCAGACAACTAAGGTAGAAAGCCCGCCACCTAGTGCAATAGCACCTCAGTTTGGTAGTGGTAACACCTCAGATTTATGTACGATTAGTTCTAGT
>Ga0213862_10000069_pt1 | contig 38393 bp, 40 predicted proteins | sample PICome_7_FD_160092 | JGI IMG/M metagenome (GOLD analysis project Ga0213862, IMG submission 160092) | Coastal seawater microbial communities near Pivers Island, North Carolina, United States - PICO266 | ecosystem: Environmental > Aquatic > Marine > Coastal | place: USA: North Carolina... | reverse complement strand
TAGCCGTTGAAGGAACCATTGCCCATAAAGTATACACTGTAGCTACGCTGCCGTCAGCGTCGCCAGCAGGCCAACGGGCTTTCGTGAGCGACTCCTCATATAGCGTGTCAGCCGCCCACGGATTAGTTACTGTCGGCTCAGGGTCTAATTTCTGCCCAATGTATTCTGATGGGACTAACTGGAGAGTGGGCTAAACAATTTTTTAACCAAACCAAACAAAACTATGCCAATAGAAAACGAAAACCCGCTGGTAATACCAGCCGAAGCCGAAAAGACACTCTCACAAATCTGGGTGTCCTCACTAAGTGTAAACGTCCCTACCGCCTCTGACGGGTCACTCTACATGCAGTTACGCCCATGCGACGCTGCGACCGGAGAGATCGCCGATGAGGAATATGCAAAGGGTCTGCACCTAAGTTTCTGGGAAGTCATCTCAGAAGTGCCGGAAGCCGCAGCCGCGATGCAGTCTGTATTCGATGCGGTGCCTGCTATCGAAGCATTCTACGATGCTAAAGTGGCCCCACCAGAGCCAGAGCCGGAGCCAGAGCCGGAGCCGGAGCCAGAGCCGGAGCCAGAGCCAGTTGAGGAAGACGAAGAAACGCTTGCAACCGACGAAGAATAATGCGAACTTTTGTCCGTATGGACGAAAATATTGAACTTACTTTAAACACAAACGAAGCTAACGCCCTAATCAAATTGATTGACCTTGCGACGAAAGCCGCAGGTCTTCAAGTAGCTGAGGCCGCTGTCCACCTTACAAAGAAGCTCCAAGAAGCTGGAGCCTCATTGCAAGAAGAAGCGGCTGAGGAAGGTGAGGGCGAAGGCGACCAGAGCTAATGCCTATTCAAAGAAACCAACCCAGCCCCCAAAGGCAGACTGTCTTAACATTTGTATCCCCAAATGTTCAAGATTTACTATTTTTCGAGACAGTTGATGCCCAAAGGGTTGGGAAGGTTCCTCCGGCATATGGGACGGCACACCCTGATACGGTAAATTACCCTGACCATATATTAGCTTATGTTAAGCAAGCTGACCCTAATGGGCAGCTTTACTATTATTATTACGCCAACACTCGGGCTTCTCAGGATGAGTATAACTTTGAATATTCTCAGGCCAGCCTTGGGGATACTAAATTTGATACTGTTGTAAGGACGTATGTGAGTTTAAGATCTGAGTTTAAAGAAGATGACTCAGCGTTATTAGCTGGTGCTGCAATGCCAACTGAGCCAGCAGCGGCTAATTTTTCTGGTAAGGGCTATATCTTAATGTCGAGAACTCAAAAAAGGTTGGGGGATCGGGAATTAGATGGAGTTTTTGTTGTAGAGCAGCGAATTTATTTTGTTAGAAAAGTTATAGATATTCTTAAATGGGATGATTTATCACATCGAAATTTGAAAACATCTGTTAGTTATTTATACACAGGTGAGACGCCATCAGGACAGAGTGTTACGATTAACAATTTAATTATCAATCCGGATCATGCTTATTGGGCGGTCGCGGTTGTTTCAGATTCTGATGACTCTAGTATTAAAATAGGTAAGTATCGAGAAGGGAAAAGAATATCTGCTGATTGGTTTGAGATCATCAGAAAAGAAATAGTCGCAGGTGGTGATGGGGGTGGGACTACTAATCCAGTTATTAATGTAGATAGTTATTTTACTACGGTTGACCACACTTTCCCGCCTGTTCTTGAGGCCATAGATATTGCCGATTGGGAAAGACATGATGGGCAGTTAGAAACTATGCCTGAGTATCACATGAACCCAGAAGGGTATTCTGGTCCATGTAAGGCTCGGGTAGACGTTAAATGGCGAGCGGTTTCCCACGACAATGTTCAAGCGTATCAGATGCTACCAGAGTCCTTTTCGTTTACGACTCCTTATGTGAGAATTAACATTCCACCTTGTTTGATGAATGGTGGTGGGTTTACTTGTAGCACAGGCACAGAAGATCCTGTTTATTCATATAACATATATGAAAAAGAACTTCCTGTTACTTCTCCCCCAACATGGCCTGATACTTTAGTGATTAGGGATAAACAGGAATCCGGAAGGGGTGGGTATATAAGAACTACGTGGACAGTTTATAAACCTCAAATGCCGTAGCAGATGGCTAAAGAAAATTTTTTTAAACGCTTTGTAGACTCTTTTAGAGGGGGAGAAGAGGGCAGTCTAAATGATAGACTTGATGAGCCTTTAGAAAATTTGGAAGAAGTCGAGCTTGAAGAAGCTAAACCATTTATAGCTAACCCTTTAGCGGGGGTAGCTGATATGGCAGAATCAAGATTCTATACCGGAGGTTCTGGGCCTAGGGTAGATACAGCAGAAGCAAAGCATGTTGATGAGCATTTTCGACAAGAGCATGAGCCTTATCGTTTCAATAATAATGGAGACATGCAGGTTTGTATATCTGCTGCCAACATCTACGAAATAAATCCTAAAAATGCATCAGTAAAAATACATGCTCTTCACCCATTAATTATTGAGTGCCCAAGAAATGGGGTTGTTTATGGGCATTTTGAAACAGATAATCAAGGTCGTATAAAGGATACACTAGCTGGTGTATATCGGTTAGAAGTAGGTGGTGATCTCCCCGATACAACTCATTTTGAATTACCTAATGAAGACGACCCCGAAGCATCTAGTCATTCCGGTTATGGTAGTGATGGTGATTATTATATACCTATCTGTTGGATTGTAGATGGCAAAATAGAAGCACGTCAATTTGATGCGTCTAAAGATGGTCGGCAGGCTAGACTTATGGGTAGTGTTATGGGGCAAAGAGGCCCCTTAATTTGGAACACAGGTTACAATAAACTTAAAAATGTAGGGTCTGGAAAGAATGTATACCGGAATTATATCGTTGGAGATGATCACAAAGAATTAAGGACCATCAAAGATAAAGGGGGTTCGTATGACTCAAACGACAACCCATATTGTGGGACAGCTAGAATACGAGTTCATTACGAGGGAGAGTATCAAGCTGACGGCGTCACTTTAAATCCTAATTTCGATAAAGCCAACGCGAATGAAATTGTAGTTAGGGGTAATGGATATAAAGCAGAGTGGCTTGTCGGCGGTTCCAGAATGGGTGTTGTAGAAGATGGTTTAGTAAACTGTCTCAAAAGTATACCTACTAAAACGTTAAGTAAAAAAACTTTACAGACCGCGAGTGTTCTTCAAGCGGCTTCAGGCACTCAGGCACAAGCTGCTTCTTCTGACTTTTCAAGTCATAAGCAGGCGGCTTGGACTGGGGGGAACTCTTCGACACAAGCACACACAGATTATACGCCTGTTTCCGTATTACCTGAACCGACTACGGGGGACAAAATTAATGTTTGGAAAGGGGGTTCAACTCAGGACGGATACGTGGGTGGGTCATTAAGCCAAGTCGCTACTTCTTCTGGTAATCGGTCTGATGTTTGGGCGCAGGGGAGTAATTCAAATGTTGTAACTGCGACAACTACGGGGTATTCTTATACCGGAGGATCCGCAGCGGCTATATACACAGTGGATGCAGGTTCTGTAGAAGGTTGGGCTGGCGGTTCAGTCGGGCAAGTCGTCACGGGTTCAACTACGGGTCAAGCGTGGCAAGGAGGAACTACAGCAGCGGCTATCACGAGTGTGGGTTCTGGGAATGCGTGGACAGGCGGGGCTTCAGATAGTAATAATATTGTTGTTTCAGCTAATGATGAAAATGATTTTGTTCGTGGGGGTGTAAAAACTGAGGCCGCAGGAATACCTTTAGTAGCAATTCCTATTGAGTTTGAAGGATCTGATAATACTCCTACTAAGTGGGTTTGGGTTATGGGTTATGAGACCAGTAATGATCCACAATCTCATAGTGCGCCAACTTTCCCCAATTTTTTAACCGATGGAACAAATCAAACATTCACTCCCTTTGGTTATGGAGTTGAAAGTGTGAATTTAGGTCAGGGTATTGTTGGGACAAACATTGCTTCAAATGCATTTCACAACAGCGTAGATACCACGGCCTCAGTTCCCTCTGGGGCTACATTGCAGAATGTTATAACGGCGACAACTACGAAGTATGGAATCACCAGAGAAGATGGGGATGGGAATGATGCATTCACGAAGCCAAACTTTGCGGTAAACCCAACAGCGGTTACGGGGGTGTTAAAAGATTTACAGGCCCAAACTGTTTTGACCTCTGCGACGACCAATCCGAATGGTATTGTTGGGGCTTCACAAGTTAGTGTTATTAATGGGATTGGCTTTAATGCAGGAGGTGTGGTCGGGGCTACACAAAAGAACGTGATAGCTGATTCGGGGTCAGACACTGTGGGCGAAATAAAAGTATTGAAAGCTGATACGATGACTGCCATATCGGACGTTGTGTCTGCACCCACTACTGATCCGGTTGTCTCTGGCGCATCACTAACTACAGAGTTTATTAAGGCTACGCTACCATCAGTAAATATCCCCAACGTAGGTTCTCCAGTAACTGTATATAAAGAAAACACAGATTGGTCAGGAGATTTATTGGAGCCCCCATCAAATACTGCTACTATTAAAGTGGCGATAGATCCGGATGGGGATTCATCCGTCGCTACATGTGGAAATTGTGGTTCTTAGCCCCGCCTTGACTGATTAAAGATATTAAATTAAGATATCTTTATGGCTACTCTTACCGTAGCGGGGGTAGAAGAAGCCCTCTCTAAATATAAAACTGTAGGTTCCTCGTTCGTTCAGGAACTCAATCTTGTTATGCCTCGGCTTTACGCGATGGGGATGTGGCGGGATTTATTATACGAGACTACTATTTCGACTACTGATGGTAACTTCACCCTGCCCGATGATTCGGAGTCTATCGTATCAGCTATGGTGGATAACGACCCTGTTAGGGCAAAGGCACAATTCCATGACTATCGAATTACTGGGAGAAATAGAGATGGTTCTACTCTCTATGGTTATGGTTTGGTTGATGATGGGTTCGCTCCGACAGTGAATGAACTTGAAACCTCTAAAGCCTATACGATTAGTATCGAGCCCATTTCCCCTGCGACTGAGATTCCCAGAACTTCTACTAACTTTATTTCAATTACGGGACTGAACAATGCTTCTACCCCTGTCTTGCAGACATACACCCCTAATCTCGACACAGCTTCAAATAATATTACGTCAGGTTCAGTTCAGTTCACTACGATTACAGAAATACGAAATGGGGACTCGTCTCTGTCCGCTCCTGTAAAGATCACAGCAGTTAATATTGCTGACGCTACTAACAAGCTGGAGTTGGGAACCGTCCAAGAAGCAAATAAAATTAATAGTTTCCGTAGGTATCGGTTGGGTAACGACATTTCAAATGGCACTAAGAAAACAATCAGAGTATTGGTTAAAAGAAAGTTCAAAAATCTTATTAACAGCTTTGATGTAGTTCGACCCAGTAATATTAACGCGATAAAACATGGGTTATTGGGGACTGTAGCAGAAGACAATGCGGATTTGGAACGGGCAAACTATCACTGGAATGTGTGTAGACAACTTTTAGAAGAAGAGCTAGACGCCTATCGAGGCTCGGCTAAACCCGCAGTGAACTTTGATCCAACTGGATCTGGTTCTCGAATACCTAACGTAATGTAACCATGCTAAATTATATCCTAGAAAACAAAGAAAGCCTTATTTCAGTCGCCACAGCTATCGTGGCTGCGGCCTCCGCAATTTGCGCCCTGACTCCCACACCTAAAGATGATGGCATTGTCCGAAAGCTATACCTCGTGCTGGAATGGGCAGCGTTAAATTTCGGTCAAGCGAAGAAATAAAATGATTAGAGCCATCGCTGCTGCACTAGAAGCTTATGTTCTATACATAAAACTAAAACACAGAAGATACGTTTATGAATTGGAAGATGAGATTGATGGGCTTGCTGCCGATGGCAGCCCTGCTGCAAAGCTGCGGCTTGAGCGGGTCGCGAAACGCCTCCATCGTGAACTCAAGCGCACTACATGATCCCCCTACGATCACTCTTATAGAAGGAACCGAATATCATTTTGTAGAGGGTGTATTAACGGGGCGGCAACAACATAAATTCCACAGTGACTATAGTTACCGCAGAGCAATTATTATTGGATCAAAATGATGAAAGATAGTTTAATAGTTCCCCTTATAGGAGCCGTCTCACCCACCGTTGCTGTGGTTTTATCGTATCAAGAGCAGCTTGAATACTGGCTCCGGATCCTGTCCCTTGTAGGGGGAATTGCGGTCGCTGCTGTGACTGTATACAAAATGCTAAAAAGTAAATGATTGGGATAGCGATAGGTCATTCACGATACGGGGATCAGGGTGCATGGGACATTAACTCTGTTTCTGAAAGGGAGTTTAATAACGCCTTAATTCCCTTAATAACATCTATGCTGAAAGTTCCTTATGTTGTCTACAATGATTACAAAGCATCTAGTTATGTGGGGGCTATGAATTACGTGGCTCGTAAGATGAAGAGAGATGGGATCAACGCTTGTGTTGAATTGCATTTTAATTCGGCTAGTCCAAAAGCAACGGGTCATGAATGGCTACATTGGGAAACTAGTAGGGGTGGAAAAACATTAGCTACGCAATTCAAGAATGCGATGGATAAAGCGTATCCTGAACTAGCCTCGCGAGGTCTAAAAGCGAAAGGTCGGGGGAGTCGAGGAGCTTTATTCTTGCGGAAGACCCCTTGCCCTGCCTGTATCGCTGAACCATTCTTCGGGTCCAATAGCGAAGATGTTGCCTTAATTCATTCTGATATTTCTAAACTTGCGGGAGTCTATGCGGAAGGGATAAATAATTATTTCGCCTGATGACTTTACCAAAAACAATACGGGTTGCGGGGCAGACTGTTAAGATTTCTCAAAAGAATCTTTCCGATGATGATTGCTATGGGTTCTACAGCCCAGACCGTAAGATTATTTTTGTCCACAATAAATTAGATTATAAGACGGCAAAGGAGACTTTGAGGCATGAATTGATGGAGGCGAGCCTTTGTATATCTGGAGTGGGTTTTTGTGAAAACTTTGAGCAAGAGGCTGTGGTAAGGTGTATGGAAGAAGTTTTTTTTCCCGCCTACGACCGATTGTTAAAGAGATTAGAATGAGTAGAAGGAAGCTTCCCCAACAGTTCACACGAGCAAAAGGAATGCTTGTGTTCACACCAACGGGGGATGATATAAAAGAGGCTTTTGAGAGGAGTGAAGATTTAGGGGTTTTGCCAAATTCTTTTACGAGGGGAGCAGGTCGTATGACAGGGTTTATTGGGGAGATTGCTTTTGAAAAGCTATATCCACTAGCTAAATATGTGGGGGATAGTTCTTTTACGCACGACTACGTTTTGGGCAAAAAGACAATAGACGTGAAGTCTAAGACCTGCACGTCTATTCCCAAGCCCGAGTATACCGCCTCTGTTAATTGCAATAAATCTAAAAAGCTAGGCGCGAAAGCATACTTCTTTACTAGAGTAAAAAAAGATATGTCTACTGCATGGTTGTTGGGGTGGCAAACAGCTTCATATATACAGAATAAAAAACACTATAAACGTCGAGGAGAGTCGGACAGTTATGGGTTTCAATATAAAGTGAGCGGGTATCATTTACCTATATCGTTGCTTCGGCGGGCGAACTCTTTGAAGTAACTTGTTCTGAATCGATGTCATAAGGTTGTGTGACATCTATGATCCAAACCTTGCCGCTGCCTTTTCCTATAGACCGGATTGGTCTAACACTTTCATCTGACTTACCGACATCTTCAAGGTGGGATAGACCGTTTCTTACAAACTCTAGTTTGTTTGATGCCCCTAATGATCTTCCATTGTTGTATGTATGTAGTGCGACTTGAAACTCTGTAATTGTTCCGCGCCAAGAAGAAATATCATTATTTTGCTCACGACATGCTTTGGAAAAGTAATCGATCAGTTCGGCTACTTGCGACCTACTTGAATTGTCGTATGCGGCATAAGATATACTTCTGTCGATGAAGCTTTTGACACCAAATCTATCATCGTCCAACACTTGTATGGGGGGCTTCCAATCAACTAAGAACTTAGCGAAGGCGGGCAATTCTTCATCAATAGTCGCTTCCAGTTCTCTTTTAGGTGGAAATTTAAAAGGTTCTTGGGCAACTTTGAACGCCATGAGTTTATCGCGATTGCTGCTGTCCATTGTGGGTAACACTGACATTGAGTTAGGGTCATCATTAAGGCTTAAAATAATCCGCCCCGCCCAAGGAAGTGTTACAGCGTCAGCATATTTCGCCATAAATTGAATCTTTGGGTTGGCTACTCCTCTTTTAATTAGCTCAGTAGCTTTGCGTTGGTCTTGGAAAGAAGCAGCCGAAACAGTGTCATCAATGACCCAACAAGCTGCGCGTCCAAGATCTTTATTGAATTTAGTTCCTCCGGATAAATAATCACTAGCATCTGCAAAACCTCCAACTAGAGCAGCAATAATTTTATTGGACATAAGCGTTTTTCCCCTTTTAGCAGGGCCAACCAAAATACACGCCTGTCCTTGATCTTCTTGGTTTTTAAGAAATGCTTTGTAGAATCTTTGTAGCCAAGCAAAAAAGTAATACTTAGTTCTGGTCTCTTTTGAGTCCACAAAAAATTGGTCAAAGAATTTATTGAGGAAGGGCCATTGAGTAAAGTCCCCGTCATCTGCTGGCAGAATAGGTTCAATTGTGGCTGAGTTAAGTATCTGCATACCATTAAAAGAAACTATGCGTGTATTTCTTCTAAACACGACAGGAGCTATTTCGTCTATTCTATTTTGATTGCTGACGAGGATAATAGCTGCGTCTACCTCTGAAACAAATTCTCCTTTCTTTGGTTTGTTTTTAAACCCCCTCTGCCTCAACTCTAAGACTAATTGATCTCTAGGAATTGGTTTAGCGGTGCCATCAAGTTGTTTATAAAATTGCCTTCCGTTGAACCAATATTCATCTAGAAGATTACCCATTTTCTCTTCTTCGTAGTCTTTTACGAAAGCGGGACCAAAGATATCTCTCCAAGTCAACCACCCTCGGTCACGATCAGAGTAGACAATCATTCCGTCTTCAAATACCTCACAGCCCTCTCTTTCAATCCCATCATCTAACCAAAACAACGGCCCCCTTGCGCCCACTTCAAAATCTCCGATCCATCTATTAGGGAAACGGGTTTCAACTTCTTTGGCGATAACTTCGATGGGGATAGAAGTGTCAGATGATTCTGGGGGCTTATCTTTAGCCGCTTTAAACAAAGCTGTCTGGACTATCTTACTTGATATTTTACCCCCCATGTTCACCCAGTCAGTGCCGAGTTCAAAATACTGAGACGGTTGCTCTGACTTAGAGTCGTATCCAGCAAGTATTTTGTTGAACTGTAGGATAGATTTTAATTGTGTAAAAAATCCCGCTACTAAGCTGTGGTGGATTGATAATGGCTCTTCAAACTCCATGACCAATCTGACATAGCCGCTGTGTGTTCTAGATCTCCACGTAGGCAAAGCTTTGGCGCACTTACTTTTTATGATGTCGTCAATATTATTCCAATCAGGTGGAGCGTCAAAGTCCAAAGCCAAACCATAAATTTTAGCTATTTTGTTTTCCCCTTCAATCCTTGAAGTCGGCGTCAATCCCTCAAACAAACTGTAGAAGCAGTGGTTGGTATCACTCTTCGCGCACCATTCTCTGTATGCTGCTTTTGTTGGGAAACTTGGTTTTTTGGATACCGCTATTTTTGATGGGTTATCTGTAGTGCGGCAACTTTTGTCTTTTAGGTTTTTTATGTATTTGTATTTCATTTTTGATAGCGTGTTAAAATATCTCCTTCCGCATCAAGTGGGATGTCGGGAATCCACACAGGTGGGGTGGACATTATTTTAATAATTTCTGTAAGTGTTTTCTCTGCGTCTTTTTCCGGCGCCTCCACGACTACTTCGTCGTGGACATGCATAATAATTTTGTGTCCGGCTTCATCTATTCTTAGAAGCATGTCTGAAAAAATATCTCTTGCCAGTGCTTGTGACGCATTCTCCGCAACAAGACCACCCCAGAGTCGGACATCAACTTTGCGACCGTTTCTAGGCACCTTTGCTAAAAACTCTCTTTTCCGTTTTAACTTACCAAACCCTGTTGTTATAGGCCCATAGTTTAAAACTCTGCCATTTGGTAGTTCCACCGTAAAATTTGTGGGGCATTGTTTATTTACTTCATGTGCTCCAGAAATGTCCCTGTTATATTCTCGCCACAGGGCGACGACTTTCTTCATTTTTTCACGGTAAAGTGTGACTCGGCCCATAGCTAGGCCCACATCAATTCCCTCCATGGCAGCAAATCGTTCGCCTCCTGCACCATACCCACACCCAAGAACCATCGCTTTAACGGAGTGTCTTAGGGTAGGATTTTCTTTTTTAAGTTCGCCATCCTCAGCCTTCCATAATCTAAACCGGATTGCAAAAGCCTCATATATGTCAGGGGTGTGGGCAATTTCTCGTAGCATTTTCTTATCGTTCGCGAGCCAACACAAAGTTCGGACCTCAATCTGAGAAAGATCAACCACAATAAGTTTGTGACCTTTGCTCGGGCAGATTATGTGCCGCAGGTTTACCCCAAACATATCGCTTCTTGGCAGGTTTTGTAAGTTTAAATTGCCCCCTGATCCACTAAATCTCCCCGTGTGGGCCCCAAAGTACATACATCCCCCATAAAATCGTTGGTCTGGCATCGTAGCATAGTCAAAAGATTCTAGTTTCTTTTTGAGGGCGTTAATCCTACGCCAGTCTTTAACGGCTCTAATCCATTTATGATTACTGCCATTTTTATCTAACCATTTTTGAGCATCCTCATCACTCTCAGCTAGACTAGTTGGGGGAGTTAACCCAACAAGACGGCATTGATCATCAAAAGCGGCGCGACTTAAAAGAGGCCGTTCGTCTAACCATGGAATATTTCCTTCCGCTTCAAATAAAGCATTGTTAATTATAACGAGAGATTCTTCTAGTAGGCTGGTGTCGATGGGTATCCCCGTTTGAACAATTTTTCGATTAACAGAACTAATTCTTCTTTCTATTACCGGCCATTGCTCGTTAAGTTCCTGCCATAATTTTAAGCAAAGCTCACTATCTTTAAGAGCATATTCAGAAACTTCGGATTTAAAATCCTCATCCATTTCCTCCCAATTTTTTCCCGACATATTGTCTCTCGTAGACTTATCTACTTTAAGATCAAAAAGTTCTGCTGTTGATCCTTTAAGAGATCTTGGGAGTCTGCAATAAGCGGCTAAGTCTGCGGTGCAATGCCACTGTGCAGGGAAACATTTTTCCCACCACTTTTTAGTGACACCAAATAAGTATAGTGTTTCGTCAAAACTAGCGTTGTGCGACAAAACAATATTGCCATTCAGTATTGACCAATCAAAGTCTTTAGGATGCCCAACAAAAGTTGTCCCTTCATCCCCCACTACTGACACCATGTAAGCGTCAAACTTGGGGTGATTAAAATATCCTAAAGGACCTAGTGTCCGTATGGAACACTGTTTATCGTAATAGCTTTCAAAATCTATAGCAAAAGTTTTCATATAAGTAAAAATTAGCTCCACCTCTCGGTGACTAAGAGGTGGAGCTTAGTAATAGGGCTTTTATGCGGTTACCCTTAAGGTGATGAAATCTAACCAGCAAACACACTTGCCGCCGCAATACCAAATCACACTACTCAGAGTCTATTTCAAGTTGCTCTGGGAGGTTAGCAAGATTTTCTTGCAGTCCTTCGATCAAAAAATCATTCGCTTGAATCGCCAGTTCAGTGTCCGCGACAAGGCCACGCAACTTTTCCTGATTGTCTAACAATTGATTAATCTCTTTTAAAATGACTTCCCGTCTTTCTAGCTTCATACTAAAAACCCTTCTACAAAATCAACTACATCCTGCGATGAATCATCTGACGAGACCGAAAGCATAGGGGCATACCAACTATACTTACCTCGGCTGATCAGAGTTGACTTGAAATTCCACTCCCGTGTGTGGAGAGGAGTTTTGGGGTTAAAGGTTGCAAAGGTATACAACCTTTTGAAGGTTTGACGATATGCATCCTTGGCGGTATTAATACGCCCAATAGCATAGTAATCTTTACCAATTGGTAGCGGGAACATTTCGGGATCAATATGCCCTCCCTTAAAAAGAAGAGTGATTTCAGCAAACTCAATGAACTTGTAATCCGAATCTCTTTCAAGATCTTTACGCTCCTCATCACTGTTTGCAATCCTTGGGACTTCATCAGAGTCAAAAGGAATCTCTTCCCGCCAAGCTTTGGAGGCAATAAGAGGGATACACCTAACATCCTCTTCTGGTTTCGCTAAGATGTATGTCTTATCGATAACTAAAGATCCGTAAGGAGCAGGCTCCCCATCGGGTCCATAAATATCGGAAGTTTTCTGCACGACGTTTATCCTCGGGATGTCGATGTCGTTACTGTCGATGTTTGCACTAAACGCATTTACGCTTAGTGCTGTGTTTTCTGCTTTAGCTAATTTATTGCTCATGTTTCTGTTTTTCTGTTTCTTGTTTACTCTCTACGATAATGTGTATCGTGGAGATGATTTTTCTACGATTCCTGCGGCGTCGCAGGCTTCTGAAAATTGTGCGCTGGCGGCTTTTTTCTGCCCCTTCTCTGCTTTAGCCCCTATAGCAGAACTAATCTTTGCTAGGGGCAGGCTAACTTCATTTAATACTTCCTCTTTAGATAGGCCGTGCGCTTCGGCAATCGCTAAAAATGTCAGTCTATCTACGACGGTCTTCCTTCCTGACATTGTTTTTAAAGTAAGATTAGGGAATTCCATACCCTCTTGGGCGAGCTTAACCGCTCTCTTTTTAAATCTGTCCGCCCAGTTAGTTACAATCTTTTGGACAGTCCACAGCTTCTCAATGACATCAGGATCATCGACTTCATCCAAGTCAACATCAGGAAGCATTGGATCAAGTTTTTTAGCAACTTCCACAACAATGCCTCCGAGAGAAGGGCAGACATCTTCATATCTGCAAAATCTACAGTTAACATTTGGGGATAGCTCGTCTAGTAAAGGGGTTCCATTCTCCCATTTAGGTCTGACTTTTTCTGCCCTAAGAATAACTTTGGATAATTCTTCAATTAAGTTATCCATCTCCTCCCGATAAAAGACATGGGATAAAATTTCATTCCTTTGTGGAACGAAGAACACAAAGTCTATGCTAGATACTTCAGGGTATTTTTGAAAAACACCTATGGTGTAGGCTTTAGCTTGGTAGTTGTTTTCAGGGGAGTCAATTAATGAGATCCCTGTTTTATAATCGATAAGGCATGCATCTACGTTATCAAAAATAACCAAGTAATCACATGTGCCATATGTGTTGGTGCCATTTAATTCAACGTCTAGTTGAATCTCAGCCTGTTCTTCAGTTACACGGCGGGTTTCTTTGTAGTTCTTAAGATACTCTTCCTGATCAGAAACGATCTCGTTGTAGATGCTGACCTCCTCCTCTGATTGGAGGTTTGAGGGATCCAATACTTCAATAGCCTCATGGATACGAGTCCCCATTTCGGCGGCGGCAGAAGTCCCGTCTCTGCCTTGATATCCGGCACAGCCAGCAGAATATTTTAAAGCCGAAGGAGAAAACTCGGCGTGCCCCCTATCAGAATGGTTTGGTGTTTGAGTCATGGTCGCGACGATATACATCGCAAAAAACCCGTCAACTTATTTTTCAATCTTTTTGTGAATTCAAGATATACGTAGCAACTAAAAAGGCATCGACCATCCCATCGTGCGGTTTGCGGCAGCGTTTATTTTTTATCCAACACTCTTGTGGAGCGAGTTGTTCCGCCTTTTTTAAAGCTGCTTCTTTAGTCTTTCCTTTTGGGACAAACCCCAGCAACTGCTTCTGCCATTTATGGACACTAACTCGGCACATTGAAAACCCACATGTTTCCGCCATACCACATAATTTTCCAAAGCTCAGGGCCATTGACCTGACGGCTTGAGAACTCTTCGCATGGGCAAGGGGTTCTTCGACAGCTAACAAGAAAGGCGTATTCAAAAACAACAGCCACTTTTTAATTTCTGTTGTATCTATCTCCCGTTTCTTACACACCCATTTTGTAGGCATTACTATTTTATCTATAACTAGACCGTGCTCGGAGACAGCACAAAGCCCTCCATCTAATCCGTTATCAACTCCTACAATCAAAATAAATTTAGTGTTAGTATTAAACCATCTCCTTCATCGGGCACATATACAAACACATTTTTAGGTAGTCCTTGAATAAAAAAAACTTCTTTAGCGTTAGCGGGAATTACTCTGTAAAATAATCCGTTCAGTTTACGAACTTCAAAATGAAAATCGTTTTTGATATGGTCATCCTTCCGAATAATAACTTTAGGATTCTTAACAAGTTTTCTGTCTGGAAATAATTTCATTAGGTTACAATGGACGTGTCTAAGAAGCACGGGGAAGAAGGCCCCAGATCTGTTTTGATTATTTGATTGATAGCTAGTTTGGCATCCTCATCGGATAGACCTTGCTCTTCCTTGAGGATTTCAATGGTGGCCGATTGTGAATAACATGCAGAGGGAGCACCATTAAAATGTTCAACAACTCCTAACAATGCGTTTTCAAATAAACTAAAGAAAATTACCTCTGAAAAAGAATCATTTGTGATTGGCTCACTTGTATACTCATAATCTGATAGCCCATTTATTCTACCAACATAGGGATCTTTATCTTCATCATACCCACCTGTAAAACCATGAAAATCATTTATCATTTGATTCAACGTCTATAATAGTTCCTTTTCCTCTATCGGCTTTTTTGTTATTTAAAATAGAAATGTCTATTTGCATTTTACTGGCACCACCACCTGTTTTTGAATTCAGTCCTAAATTTCTTCGGATTAACTGGTCTAATTCAGATAACTCTCGCACAGATTTAGGCCCCTTTAAATTTTTCATACTATCTCTAAGTAGTTTTATTCCTGCCGCTGCAATGTAGTGCTGATACTTTTCTGCTGGGCTACTTTGAGATTCAGCGATTTCCAACATGGACTCATCCTCCTCAATTCTAGCATCATGCTTTGCTCTTAGAATAGCCTCATCGGTCATGTTTTCTAAATTGTTTTCAATATCTTCACCCAATTTATCGACAGGAGCATTCTCAGTTTTTTCTGCGGAGGTTAGTCCTTGTTGCCTAGGAGGGATGCCTCGTTTCTTAAACCACCTACGAACAGTCGCGGGATGAACATCAAGCTCTTTAGCAATAGACGTCGTCTTCCAATCAAGATTATATAGCTCGACAGCCCTCTCCTGAATGTCTTGATTTGATTTGAAACTCATCGTATTATTAATAAATTATGGCTTTAAATGAGACTAGGGGCAAGCAGTTACTGGAACCCAAAATAGATCCAACCACAAAAAAGATGGATGTGGGTGGCTTCACAATTCCGCCTACTAGTTTATTGACCGCGTTGCTTTACGGCTTCGCGCATCATGAGTCTCCTTCTGCAAAGGAATACTACTTCTGGAGATGCTGCGATGAACTATGGAACCACGAAGATTTACCTGAGCCTTTAATGGTTCGCCATCCATGGGCCACGTATATGATTCGTGCAGCCATAGAAAATAAATATCTAGCCGTTGGTGGTTCTGCGTCCTCTGGTAAATCTCACACCATGGCGGCATGGGGAATTATTAATTGGTTGAGTCAGCCTGCTGACACACTGGTTCTCATGACATCAACCACCTTACGGGAGGCACGAAAAAGGATTTGGGGTTCAGTCATGTCCTTGCTATCCGTGATTGACGGAGCACCAATCAAGATACGCGATTCAATAGGCAATGCCTCCTACATCAATGAGAAGGGAACCCTGATCGAACGAGCAGGGTTGTCTTTGATCGCGGCTGAGAAGTCTAAAACAAAGGAAGCAATCGGCAAATTTATCGGTTTAAAACAACGCAGGGTGCTACTTTTAGCGGACGAGCTCAGTGAGCTCTCGTCAGCCATCTTAAACGCGGGTCTCAGTAACTTATCAAAAAACCCGTATTTTCAGATGGTTGGGATGAGTAACCCAAACAGCCGATTTGATGCTTTCGGTGAATGGTCTACGCCCAAGAATGGCTGGGATTCTATTGACGCAAATACTGAAGATGAGTGGGATACTAAGTGGAATGGAAAGTATATTCGCTTAGATGGGGAAAGATCTCCTAACATATTAGCTGGAGAAACAATATATCCATGGCTCCCAACCCAAGAAAAACTTGAAGAAGATAAGGCCCTATTGGGGGTTGAGAGTCGGGGGTATATGCGAATGGTCCGAGCTGTGTTTTTTGACAGTGATGAGACCACGGGAATTTATTCGGAGAACGAACTCACGTCTTCTGGTTCTTTGGGGAAAGTAAACTGGCAAGGAAATTCGGTTATGTTAGCGGGCCTCGATCCCAGTTTTACGAATGGGGGTGATCGTACGTGCCTAGCTTTAGCCAAATGTGGGTATGACACTACTGGTCAGTATGTTATCGAATTTGGAAAAATTATTCATCTCAATGACGATGCCACAAATAAAGCTGTCCCAAGAACTTACCAAATAGTTGAGCAGGTAAAGAAAGAATGTAAAAAGCATGGTGTGTTGCCAGAGAACCTAAGTGTTGATGCCACGGGTGCGGGGGCTCCATTCTGTGACGTGTTAGCTGGAGAATGGTCAAACAAGTTTATGCGTATTTCCTTTGGTGGGAAAGCCAGCGACAAGCGTGTTAGCGCGAACAGTTCTAAAATAGGGGCGGAATTGTATGTTAACCGTGTGTCCGAGCTATGGTTTGTAGGGAAGGAATTGATGCGGACGAAACAAATATTCGGTATTAATTCTGAGCTAGCTCAAGAAATGACTGCTAGGAATTATGATATGGTCAAAAGCGGGACTCTCCGTATGAAGATCGAATCGAAACCAGAGTTTAAAGCTAGGTTCGGAAGGAGCCCAGACCTTGCAGATGCAGCGTTTCTGGCCTTGGACTGTGCCCGTCAGCGGTTGGGTCTAGTAGCAGTGGACCCCCCAGATAAGGAAAGCCTAGGGCAGCCCTTACGCCGGACCACGATTAAACATTTATCTAACGCCCTGTCTAATTCGGAGACAATGCTACTCGATTGACATAGTCAACTTAAAAAGATAAACTTAACTCATGGCACTTACGGAAGGAGATCTTACTAAAAATTTTTTCAACGCGCCACCGATGCGCCCAGCGGAATCTATGTTTCCTTATGAAGAGGTTCCGATTCCCCCCACTGTTCGGAGGAAGCCAAAAAAAGGGTCTAATGATAAGGATGCCGGACAATATGTTTCACTTCAAGACTATAGAGGTTCGGTCGATAAAATGACAGGTTTGATTAATAAGCTTACGGATAGCCCCGCGCAACTAGCGAAACGGTTCCAAGGTTATTCAAATCAGGCGCCGCAAAGCCGAGATGAAAAATATAAAAATTTTTTAAGTTTGGTGGGGGGCAAAGAGAAACCAAAGAAAAGCACATTTAATCGAGATTTAGCCCGAGACCTGTTGCTTGAAGCAACTCGCCAAGGGGAGGAAGCCCTGAACAAAAAAGACCCAGTTACAAATTTTGTTACTGAGGGCTTTAAAGGAGGTCCTATAGTTGAGAACCCCCAGCTCACTTATGACAAGGGGATCATAGATATCACAGCGAAAAATAAAAGAGACAGGAAGATAAAGCTACCCGATGTGGGCGGGGGCACTGGTGCGTTGGCTAGTGACCGTAGAGTCGGATATGGTTCTAAAGGCTCTGGGGGTGCCTCCGGCAAGCCTTTAGATAGTGACCGTAGAGTCGGATATGGTTCGCAAGGCTCTGGAGGAGGGTCAAGTAGGGGGCCTTTGGATAGCGACCGCAGCCTCGGATATGGATCCCGAGGGAGAACATATTCCCCAAACAGAGATTTGATACGCGCGCGTAAGCTTAAAAGACTAGGCGCGCCAGAGGCCGCAAGAGCTTTAGAGATGAGATATGCCTTGGGTCCGGATTTCCCCGCAGTTCAAAGTGTAAATCAAAGGAGATCTTTAGAACAAATTAATAAGGATACGCAGAAACAACAGCAACTGAATATGGAAATAATGAAGGCGGCTATGGCCACCAACTTGAATCAGAACCGCTTTGATCGAGTGAACATCCCATCCCTTGCTTAAAGTATTATGAGTGAATTAGACTTTGACCCCCCTAGAGATATTGCACCTTTGCGTAACAAAAACAACTTCCTTCCTCAGAGAGAGTATCTTAATCCTCAAGAGTTTGAAGTCGTTCAAAGTGCGCGTGAAAAGACGCTGTATCCAGAGATGGAACGGACGTTGAAGTTGCAAGACGCCCAGCGTAAAAGACAAGCCCAAGACTTAGCATATCAGGATGCTCTTCTTACTATTGATCAAAAGAGAAGGGCTTATGAGGAGCAACAAGAAGCGGATGGTAAACTCGGAGGCATAGCGGATGCACTATACACAGCGCAACAAATAGAGGATCCTAATGAACGGACTAAAAGGATTGCAGACATTAAGATTCAGAATGCCGAAACTTTAGCAAAAGGAAGCTGGGGTAAAACTTTGATGGAGGCTTCCACGTTTAGTTTGGCTCCTGATTTCCGGACCAAGGAACGGGAACAAGATGCAATAACCGCTACACAAAGACGAGAACAGGATATGCGGTTTAAAGCCGCTGCCTACAATCTTTTCCCCGATGCTCCTTGGTTGGTGAATATGGCCGACGGAGAAACCAAAGATCTGCTTATGGGGATTACTAATTCAAACATTAGGCGCTATAACTTTGAACAAGATGAGAAAAGGCGGGCAGCTAAACTAAAAACAATCAATGAGCAGCGCGGTTTCTTTAGCGATATAATTGCTTCTAGGAGAAAAGATTTAAGCAATTTGCAAGACAGGCAAAAGGACATGATGGAGATAGTTAATCAAGCGAAAGCCGAGGGCGAAATGGCTCTAAAAATAGCGCAAGAGGCAGGTAGAGACACAGCAAACACGGCTGATGCCGCTGCTGCCAAAGAACAATACACGCAAATGGTGGCTGAACTCTTTAATATTGGAGCTTACGAAACCCCATACGGCACTTTCTCAACAGGCATACAAAAAGGCGACACTGTCCAAACGAGAATAGAGAAGTTGAATACCGCTCTCCAAGCTATGGAAAGCGCCGCCGCTTCTGGTAATTTTGAACTCCCACAACAAAAAGTTATGCAACAAGTTAGACAAGAAGATTTACCAGTAACTCCATCAGTAACTCCTCTACCAACGAGCGAGCTTGTTGAAGCTGCGAACCAAGCCGCTGAAAGTCAAGAGGCCCGCACACCCCCACAACAAGGGGTGACTCAGGCCGAGTTAGATGCTTTGAGAGAAATGCAAGAGGCGGCCAACAACTAGTTACAACCACACAGATCTAAAATTATCGCTTCTGCGAAGTCAGACTAAAGCTTTATGGAAACTCCCAAACTACAACTTCAGAAATTTTCTGAATGGTCCGCACAGAACCCAACATCTGATGCGGTTGAGGCCCGCCTCAAGTATAATGACTACACAACTAATGAATTGTTAAATGCGGGGAAACTAACCCCGTTTCTTTATTCAGCGATGCAGGAGCAGCAAAATCTTTTGCTTTTGCGGAGCGGCTATGGTGAACCCCAAGAAATCACACAAAGAATAAAAGAATTAAGGACTCCCACTGTGGCTGAAAATGTAAATTTCTTAGAAAGAAATGCTATAAAAGGGACAGATTTTTCCGTCAAGGCAGATGTTCTCAACATAGAAGACCAAGAGCTTATTGAGGAGTTTAAAAAACAAACTGATAGTGAGGAGTATGCCGAAGGGTTCTTAGAAAGTTTTGGCGAAAGGATGCGGGCGAAGCGAGAAGATCTCGTCAAATACAAATTCAATAACGAAGAGTTACCCATAGGCGTATACTACGACAAAAAAGGTGTGCGGACGGTGCTAGGAGGCGGTTTTGTTGAAGGCACAAATGAAGTAGATGTTTTAAGAAGTGGGGAAACATTCGGGGCCGCCGCGAGAGATATTCTTTCCCTGAGACCAAACATGGTGCCCAATGAAGGGGGACCGAACAATAAGAATAATTATAGCCGCTTCAGACTAAAAAGCCACGTTCATGCCATTGATTCACTTGTTGAGGAGGAACGATTTGGGAAAACAAAAGCTTCGATCCAAGCTCTTGCAATGAATAGGGGTAAGGATAGATCAATGGGTTGGTCTGATCGCGCCTTACATAGCACTCTAGAATTTGGTGCAGAAACGTTGGGCTACTTTAGTAAAGGATTAGGCGATCTTCAAAATCTTTTTTCGGATGAAGCTAAAGTAAACACAACTGAGATGCTTCTTCAGCGTCAGTTTAAAGATAAGAGAGATTATGCTGAAGATTTCAATCAAGAAGAGCTTTATAACTCGGTAAAAAATAGTCTGTCTTACAGACTTGGTCGCAGCGGGCCAGACTTTGACATAGCTTTTGAGGACTACGTAAATAAAATCACTAATGATGGGGCGGGGGGAGCTTATGGTTTTGAGTCTACTTTATTATTTGATGAAGATGATTTAAAACAAAACGTAACTGAAACTACTTCTTTCGGACCTATTGTAAAAAGTGAATTAAATTACAAACCTGAACAATACATGGAGGCGTTGGAGCAAGCGGATGTTCCTAAAGAGCTACAAGAATTTGCTAATGCAAAACGAATCGCTGATAATGAATTAAATTATGATGAAGTAGATGAAGTTTTGTCTGAAAGATATTCTGAAGAATGGACCGAGGCTAAACAGGCGGCAAAGGGGCTAGGTCTAAGCGGGGGTGAATCTGTTGTAAAATTTGTAAAAGACAACCCTGACTTTAATTTTAAAACCAGAGGACTAGCGCAAAGTGTCGTTCACTCATATCAAAACATTTATTATGGAGTGAAAGCAATGGCAGGCAGCGAATCGGCTGTTAGAGAATTACAAGCAAATGCTAGGGAGGTTTATAATAATAGGAAGGCAGCAGAAGTATTCGGAGTCGAAATGGGTCTTGGGTATGATCTTTCCGAGCAAGCGGCCCCAATGGTTGCCGACATGATTGTCTCCGCTACTGCTGCGGTAGCCGCCAAACCAACAGCAGGAGTTTCTTTAGCGGGGCTCACGACATACTTTACCACAAAAGCTTCCGCAAAGGCCGTGGTGAAAACCATGTATAAATCGGTTACAAGTAGAGCCTTTTACAAATCCGCAGCAGAATCGGGTATAGACGCAAGCTCTATTGCGGCATTAAGTTCTTTGTCTCCTAAAGAAGCGACGGTTTTTCTGAAAGCGTATAGCTCTAATTTAGCAAAAGATTTAGCTATTGATACTGCTACTTTTGTACCGGCAGCACTACGTAGTGGTAGTTCAACTTATGAGGCTGTTTATACTTCGCTCGAAAAGAGCTTAACAAAGAAGCATTTTAAAAATGGACAGTGGGACGAAGGGTGGAGTAAAGAAAGAGTTCACGAAGAAGCCCACGAAGGGGGGCAAAGCGGGTTTTTAGTTGGTGGTGCGTTCACTGGATTTTTAACAGCGGGGATGGGCCGTATTGCAGGGGGTGGGACATTCGGGGGTAAAACCTTTAAAGGCTTAAAAGGAAGTGGCGGTCTTGAAACTGCTTTTCTTAAAGGGGTCACTTATAAGCAATTCAAAACTGCCGCAAGCCGTGTGGCTGGATACGCTGTTACAGACAAAGGTTTAACAGGCTTGTTGAAAACGGCTATGCGGCAAACATTCACTAAAAGAATGGGTGGGCGCGCGACGACTCTTGTCGGTTCTGTTCTCGGAGAGGGTTTTGAAGAAGGATTAGATGAAGTTGTAAACAGCATGATCCAAGATGTTTACACGAATGAAACCACACCGATGCATGTAATCATGCAGCGGGGACTCATGGGTTTTAAAATAGGTATGGCTATGGGTGCGGCGGGACCCGTGCTTAAATACGGTGCGAGTAAAACACCTTTTCTTGGGAACAAGCTTTTAGATAAGGAAGCTTTAAATCAAATGGAGAAGGATCTCATAGTCCAATTTGATAAAAATGTTCAAAAGAAAGCTGCACAAGACACAGAGCTTGCTAAAAAATACGATGAACTAAAGAAAAACGCGCCTCAAGTTTTTGCTGTTCTTCAAGAGCGTGGGATTCCAACTGCTGAAACACAAAATCAAACGGATGAGAGTTCTACAAATGAGACAAAACTTCCGCAACAACCTACGGACAAAGCACAAAAGGATAAGATTATTTTAGATGATGCAGAACGCATACTAAATGAGGATATTCAAGAAGAAATAGACGCGGGTCGTTGGGAGGCTATGTCCTATGAACAGCAGCAGAAATTTATTTCTGTCCGAGGAACCCTTGCAACGCACAAAGCACAGGATCTCGCAGATGCTGAAGCCAAACAGTTGAAAGCAGATCTTGAAAGTGCTCAAGCTGCAAGTGATAAAGACGAATTAGGTGGCGCTCTTGAGCGGGTAATGGACGAGGACGAATCAGCAGATACCGCTGAAGTTTCCGGCAATCAAGCCCTGTCCGATATTTTAGAATTACTTGGGAAAGAAAGCCTGACGAAAGAACTTGGTGGTGGTCCTGTCGGAGTGACCTCTTACCGAACACCGGAGCAGAAAAAAGCCGACGCCTACGATAGGATCCAACGTTCTAATGATTTATATGTCCAAGCTAAAAGCTTACTCGACTCTCTGCCCGATGATCAGAAACAAGATGTCGAAAATAAAATCAATGAGCTAAGGTCTCGGGGAATTTTATTGACGGACACAGACGCCGACAAAGCGCGTAGTTTCATCGACAAACAATTTGATAGGGAAACAACCGAAGAACAAGAACAAGGGCCAATAACTGAAGGAGATACTCAACAAGTATCTGAGCTTATTGAAGCAGGTTATCCGGTGTCTTTGATTATGGAGCACTTAGCGGCGTTTAATCTCAATTTAGACAAAGCCGAGCCTAAAGATCTAAAGCAACTTTCTAAATATATTTCAGATAAGATTGAAGAGAAGTATCCCGCAATAAAAATTAAGAGCACTAAGAAAAACCCACTCATAAAATTGCCGGATCTTTTTTCCTCCGATCGAAGCCAAAGGTTTGTTTACCTCGATGAGAACGGGGCGGGTATTTTTAATAACGACCCCCAATCAATGCTTACTTTCTTTAGTGGGGGTTTTACTATTCCAGTTAGTGAAGAGATTGTTAACCTATCTAAGCAAGAGAACTCGCAGGTCAATCCGGCATTTGAATTTAATCAAGTGGACGGGCAGTGGCAAGTTACTGATATCCACATCTCAACACGGGGGGGTTTAGTCTCGGCCGTATCCTACTTAAAACCAGATCAGGTTGTAGACCACATCTCTGACTATCGCCCAGTCCGAAAACTAGTTAATGAAGTAAAAGGACTTCAAGATACAGTTATTCCTGACGTGAAAGTGAAGAATCCTTTCGCGGGTATGAAGCGTTTGGGTGTCCCACAAGATGGAGAGATCAGTCTTTCTGATCTTTTAGCTCTTATTAAAGACCCCGAAAGCACTATGCCTAAGAGGTTAGTTGAGCGTAATGCGGCTATCAGAAACACAAAAGAATCTGGCACGACTAAAAAAGTTAGGGATAGGTATTACAAAACTGCCGCGATAACATTTAGACTGCAGCTTGAGAAAAGAATTTATCAGACAGCGGTAGCTATTGAGCAGGGTAAAAATGGACCCCGCTTTAACATTAAAGAGTTAGCCGACGCAGAAGTAGAAGCTAATGCAAAAATTGCAGCAGCGCGTGCTGAACAAGCAGGAAAAACTATCGCTCAACTAATAGACAAGGGCAGCAAGATTACACGCAGGGGAGATCAAATCGGACCTGAAGTAGCGGAAGATACGGACAGTCCTGTGGATCTGGATCCCCTCCCAACGTTACATGAAACGGGCACTGATGATTTCCTTCATGGGGAGCACGATGAAATAGTTGACGTTTTGGAAACTGATGCTGAGTTGCGGGGATTAGTGGATGAATTGCTGGACTCTGAAATGTATGATGAGCCTCTAACATTCGTCAGCGCAGGGTTAACTCCACGTCGTGTAGCCGATAATGTAGTTTATTTGTTTTCACAAGGTAACAACATATCCAACTCAAAGGTTGTTGATTTCTTACAAAAGTTAAAAGAACTTTCTGACAAGGGCAATCAAAGTGCCACTCAATTAGACTTTTCTATACGGGCTTTAGGCATTGGTAATCCAATGATTGGTAAAGACCCTGACGCCGACCCAGAGTTTAGTGCCTATCTTGGTAAGAAATTTGAAGAAGTTTTCGGTTTCTCACTTAATGAAAAACACATCGATGATTTTCACACTAGAATAAAGAAGGGATCGCGGCAGTTCTTCCGCATTGGATCAGGAAAAAACAATCCAAAGACTATTTCAGAGAACATCAAAGATAACAGAGAGGCTATCGAAGAACTAGGTTTAGCTAGTGGGGATCCGGAATCTGTTATTGCTGCGTTAGAAAAAATTGAGAAGAGTGGACCTAAGATTTTACGGGTAGTTGCGAAAATGCTTTTGAAAAACAAAGCATATATTCGGAGCGTTAAGTTCAAAATTGAATCTTCGTTGGAGACTTATGCGGGAATGTATAATGCGGAGACTAAGACAGTCACGATTAACCCAGTAAGAAAAGCGAGTGGGGAATACGGATTACAGGGGACACTACTACACGAATACATCCACGCGTTTACTGTAGACATGATGTTCTACGGAGCAGATCTGAGAACTAAAACTCAAGACGCTGCTTTTGCAGAACTAAATAGGCTTAGAAAGTATGTCCGCCGCCGTGCCACGATGGGTTTCAACAGAAACGCACGCACAGCTACAGCTAATATGGAAGAGTTTGTGGCTTACATTCTTACAGATAAGGATTTCCAAACCTATGTGCAAAACGTAACTGCCGAGCCTAATAAAAAGCACGGTGTGTTTGAGAGTATTGTTAGAGCAATAGCCAAATTCTTAGATAAGAAGATCGTCACCCTTAACGAAGGTCTGGAAGCCGCTTTTGCTTATACCTCGGACTCTGTCTTTACCATAGACACATTTACTAAAGCTGTTTCAAAACAAGTTTTCTATTCCACAGGAAGAGCTTCTCGTATTGCTAAAGATCTAGACATCTCAGGAGATGCAGAAGCTCAACTTAAATTATTAGAAGACTCACAGAATCTTCTTAGTTTCGCAAGGGACTACGTCCCCGATGAGATTGTCATGCAGGTGGATGAGACTTCTCGCGTCATCGCTAAGATAGATGATGAGACAGGACAACTTATATTCAACCCCATTAGAGCGGCTGTTAAACTTAACAGTATGGAGCTCAGTAATAGCCGGAAAGAAGCTGTTCTGGCTGCTCTGATGAATGAGGAGATTGGGCACGCAGCAGCAAACCAAATGCTGACAGATCAGCAGATACTCGGAGTGGCTAACTCTATGGTCGAAGATGATTTTGTCCGTGCTCTTGAAGCCTATTATCCTCAAGACCAACAGGCCGAAGCTCTCGAAAGATTAAGGAGTGAAGACCCCGAGACTTCTTCTGTAGAAAAATATAAGTTAGCTAACGAGTTTATTGTTGAGCACGCTAGTAGAGCCATAAGGGGGACAACAACTAATCAACAGATAGCTTTCCTTAGCACGAACCCAAGCTTGATACCCACATTCGTTCAGTATCTTAAAGCCCTCCTAAGTAAACTAGTATATCACCGCTCTTCGCAGCAGTTGTCTGACGAGACTAGGTTGGCAGTGAACAACGTCGTTCGCGAAATCCGTGCGATGGAGTTGGGCTATCGTCCATCAAGTGGGCAGATGGAATACAACATGAGGAACAGCGAGCAGATCATTGAAACGATGATCAGCCAATTCGCTGAGACTAGGCAACTAGCCCCAGTTAAAAACGCGGAGCCTGCCACACCACCTACAGAAACTGATGAGGATCTTTGGTCAACACCAGACCAAGAGTTTAGTAGTGGTGACACTTCTATTAACAGCGGCAAGCTGCCCGCTACTTTTGGTAGTTTAGCTAAGAAGGGAGTCGTTAAGTTTGAAGAGGGCGGTGTCAATGCAGACATCGGTGGAGGTCGTTTCGATAATGGAACAGAAGAACTAGACGATACTTATGGAGTAGAAAACTTAATCTTTGATCCGTTCAATAGATCAAAAGAGCATAACGAAGAAGTTGCATCCCGTATTGAGAATGGGGGTGCGGACACCGTTACCGTAAACAGTGTCTTGAACGTGATTCAGGAGTCAGGAAACAGGGATAAAGTTGTCCGTCAGGCTGCTAATGCTGTTAAAGAAAACGGCTCCGCATATTTCTTGATTTATCAAGGTAGTAAAGAGGATCAGGCAAAGGGCGCCAGAGAAACTAAAAAAGGTTTCCAGAACTTTAAGAAGACTTCGGAATACATCTCTGAAATAGAACGTCATTTTGATAGCGTTGAAAAAGTTGGAGCCAATTTAATTGTAGCAAAAGGGCCTAAGAAAGAAGCCCCTCGACAAACGCTTAGTCAGGCTAACCTCGACCTTGAATCTCAGTTTGGGTCGGACAGTAAAATTCCACAGTTCTTAACACCTGTAGAGTTACAAGAAAAAGAAATTGGTTCTTGGTTCTCACACCTCGATGTCAACATCATGGACTTTTCCAAGTATGATATCGATGCCCCCGAAAAGAATAACTGGAGTCGTAAAATAAAAAGGACTGCAATCAAAACATTCTCACGCAGGGGGGATCGTAGGTTGGTTTCTTTTTATATGAAATCGGTAGCTTTCGCTAGGGAGATCGCGAACACTGTCTCCTCTTTTCAAGCAGAGCACGATACCATATTAGCTGAGGAGAACAAAAGGTTGGGTGTTGATATCCCCGCTGAATTAATTGCTATTGCTTCCGGCGCAAGCAAAGGGACTGAACTTGCACAGTCTCAAATAGATCAAATCCAAAATGATTATTTGTCCGATATTGAGGCAGCTAAACGCCTAGTCGGAGGAGCGAGAACAGCAGCAGAGAATGCCGCTAAGACAAAGAAAGAAAATGCAACCAAAGCTGCACGAGTTGGCAAGCGCGACAGCTTACTACAGCGGAGAGATGCGGCGTTAAGCGAATTGTTTAGGTTGTCTCCAAAAATGTATTCTCTTGTTGTGAGGATGAGAGACCTGCAAGATAAACTTTCTTTGAAAGCGATGGAGGTGTTTGGGCCGAGTATGAACCCACATGACCTTGAGATGGCTTTTGATTTCAATAGGGGCATCTACTACACCCGACGGTATAGGATGTTTGAAGACAATGACTTTGCAGAACAAGTCTTGGATATGTCCGACGACACTTACTCGAAAGAGCGGGAGGCTGCTGCAATGTTCTTCTCACGCAAAAAAGCTATGCTGGAAGTTCCCGTAATGGTTAAGAAAATGGGGATTTCTCCGCAAGAGGCTGCTCGCAGAATTGATCAAGACATTAGCATGAACAGTTCTAAGCACATGTCGGAAGGCATGGAGATGGTTAGAAACTTCATAAAAGGATATGAGAAAAACAAAAACAGCAAGAAGCTCAAGCTCACTAACATAACGGGGCAGCAACAGGTTGTTATTCCTGAGCAATTCAAGGATCCAACAATGCGGGCACTTGCTGAGAAGATTAATGAAAAGAAAGATATTCCTGACGAGATCAGAGCAGTATTAGGAGAGTATGGAGACTCTGAGGGTATTGAAAATTTAAGCGCCACCTTACTGCACACTTCATCCCTAGTCGCGAACCAATCTTTCTTCAACAAGATCAAGGAATTAGGGACCAAGAGTCAGGAACCATGGCTCATAACACAAGAAGAATATGAGAACCCGCCCACAGACGACCCAGATAAATACGCAAACTGGGATAAAGTTGCGGATGACCAAGGCGACAGTGATTTAATGCCTCTCCGAGATATGTATGCTCCGGATCATATCATTCGTGATTTCGCTGACGTATTTAAACAAGGCAGAAAAGAATATACGGACCTTAAAAATGAGCGGGAAGGATTTTTTAGAAAGATAGGCTCCTATATAAAGCAGGCTACGGGTTTGTCACTCGCGGTTAACACTCTGGGAGGTTTCGGTTTCTACATACGAAACCTTCTGGGGAATGGTTCCGTTCTAGGCCCCCTTCAAGGTTATTATGGCAGCGTTTTAGACGCCATAGTAGAACCTGCGAAGTTAATAAAGGAAGTAGTCTTCACCCCTGAGCAAGAGCAGTCTTCTCTTTTTTTAAGAGCATTTAGAGGTGATGCAGCAGATATGGATTTTTATCTTTCAAAGCTGAGAACGATGGATGTTTACGGCGATGAAGTAGAGGCAAATGTAATTAAAAACTTGTTAACGGGGAGAGTATCGAGAAAGCAGTTAATAAAAGATATAAAAACCATTGGGCGACTTGAGAAAAAAGCTTCTGAGATAATAAACAAAAGCTCAGGTAAGAAAATACCTACTGAGGTCTCAGACATCATGGCCAAGTATGGGATTGTTCCGGCTGCCGTATCCTACTCCACCGTAAAAGAAGCATCAAAAGCTTTGATCGATCTTGGTGGGCGTTTAGCACAAGCCTCTGATGGCGTATTCAAAATTGGTCTGTATGATTTTGAGCTCCAGACACTAATTGAAGCAGCTAAAATCGCTCCTGACAACGATCCCCTTAGTAAAATGATCTTTGAGGAGGACGGGAAAATAGTCCCTACTGCCGCGTTGGAGGAGCAGGCTGCTGAAATAGTAAAGAACACAGCGCAGGCATACAGCAAGGCTATGCCTTGGGTGAAGAGCTTCACCAACAACGCATTATCTACCGTCATTGGAACTTTCATTCGCTTCGCAGCAGAACCTCCGAGGATTTTCTTCTCCGGATTAGCTCAAGCTCAAAGAGAATTGGAGAGCTCCAACCCCGTTATTAAAGCGAGGGGGCGTCGGAGAGTATTCGGTTATGTAACTACTGTGGGGGCCACCCTAGCCGTAACGAAAGGGAGTGAGTTATTGCTGGGTGGAGATGACCCCGACGACCAAGCATGGACTACCAGAATGGGACTTCCAACATGGATGCGGGATGCGGGCTTAACTTTCTTTGAATCCGGAGGATCTAGATATGTAGTTGACCACACTTTTGTTAACCCGTTAAGTTCATACATTGAACCTTTCATGCGGGGGATTGAAAGTTTCGCGAAAGGGGATGATCTGTTGACTACCTCTAACGAAATATTCGGGATGACAGGGTTGGCAAAACCTTTCATCCAAGAACAAATATTTGCAAAATCTTTCATTGATGTGGTCGCTTTAAATGAAGACACATATGGTAGAAGGATCATAGATGAAGCCGACGAGAACAAACTAACCGCCCAAGCAAACTATATGCTTCAAAACGCGTATATGCCTAGGTCAGGGAAAGCAATCTATGATGCAGGCAAAGCACTTTATTCAGATAAATCTGAGCGGATGTTCTCAAGCCCATTGGGGATTATCATGAAAGAATTCATGCCCTTTAGACCATTCTTAATTGAGCCAGACAGGATAGCACAGAAGGCGTTTAGCGATAATGCTAAGGATACCAGAGAGAATAAGGGACTCTTAGATCTTGGTAAGTCTGACGGAATGTTAGACGGAGAAATCTATGCTAACTACGACAAAGCATTCCTGAGACAAAGACGTTACAACCGTGAATTACATAGGTTGATAAACGGACTACAGGGTATGGGATATAATTATGGTCTGCAACTAAGAGATGCAAACTCAGCAGGGATATCAAAGCAGAGATATGAGCTCGCCCTTATCGGCTTAGGTTTAAAACCCCAAGCTACCAAGCCCCAACTTGAAAGGCACTTTTCAAATTCTAGGGACAGGCTACGTCAAATTAAGCAGATGAACTACTCTAATTCAAAATACCCTAGCCTGACCGTTCCTCTTAAGGACTAGGCTCTTCCGAGGCAATCGCCTTGATAAGGATCGCATAGTTTACGATGTCTTCACAGGCATCGTTAACTGATTCCTCCTTAACGGTTAGCTTACCGTCGTTCGCGAAAGAATTAATCCTCTGAATCTTATCCTGCATCCTGAGCAGGATCCCTTTAATCGGGTGGATGCCTACGGTTTCGGACGCACGGAAGTTGGCGAACGGGTCGCACGCTTCGCTGCCGCCCGTGTAGTCCTTGTTTTTAGACTCCATAATGCTGCGGCAACGCTCACTGGTAGCAGTATGAAGGGCCAATAATTCTTCATGAGTCATGGTAAGAGAATAGGTATGTGGCTTTAGCAAGCAAGACCAATATTAACAGTCCAATTGCCCTCTCTAAATCGAACAACCAATCACTCATCTAGCACTCCTTCCCTGATGTCGCTAATCTCCTGATTAATTTCATCTCGGATCACCACAAGCCTTTCGATCTTGCCAGTAAGCACGAGCTTCTCATCGCGGAGGATGGCCAGTCTCATAACATCTCGTTCGCTTAGATATTTTTCTTTCTCTAAGGTTTCACTAATTATCTTATCCATTTTTCTGTTTGGTTTTGTTTTCTAGGGCTTCGGCAATATCGTGCCGCAAGAATTCTAATCCATGCACCAAGTAATCCCATAGGGTGTTGTCGTGCTTTGGCCCCAAGTCTAGGGTGTCCTTTAAGTTGGCGTATATCTCACGCTTCTTGGCCACCCATTGAGAATCAAGATTCCGGATCTGGATTCGGGAATCATGGAGCATTTTAATTTTGTTCTCGTTATTCATGAGCTAGCAAATGTGTTGTTAGTTGTTTTCATTATTGTGTCGAGGATACGGTCATGGAGAGCCACGTCTCCTCCTATTAGTTCATTGCCTATGCCCGCCTTTGGGTCATGGCATAGGGCGATTATGGCGTGGACAAATCGATCTAAGTGTTTTGCTTGGTGTGGTCGAACGCACCGAATAGATGCGCTGTGCGTGAACGCGATGATAGACCACCCCGAAGGGTTGACGTCGGAATCATCCGGTCGGGCTTTGATCTGCAATCTTGTCTCATTAATGAACAAGGTTTCAGTTGATGTATTGTTGGGTTCTTTCATGATTTGTATACGCTAGAAGTTAGCTGGCAGATATTAGATTTGTGGATGTTGTCCATCGCTTTAAGTTTGGTCGCGATAGCATTCATAACATACTCCTCGATACTGCCGTGAGAAAGCATGATACGCTGAAGGGCATCTGTCTTAGCTCCGTTACGGTGGATCCTGCCAAGCACCTGAGCAAACTCCTTAGCATTGAAGCTAGGACTGATTAGAGATAAGCGGGGGCGGTTACCGTGCGTGTCATGTAAAGAGACACCAGTTCCCCCTGTCGCGGCGTTAACTACTATGCAGTTAGTTTGATCTGCTTGGAATTCTTCGATGATTCTATCTCTCTCATGAGCTGAAACGGATCCATCGATGTAGTCACACTCCAGCATAGAGGCACACTCCATCAGGGACTCTTTAAAGTTTAAGAACACGACAACGGAGTAGCCTTCAGCCACAGAATCCTGCGCCATTTCTACTATGTCGGTCACCTTGTGCATCTCACTGTCTTGTCGGGCACGTAGTATGCGAACGATCACCGGATCTTCATTGTCATCCTCTAACATTCTCGGAGAGATCCGTCCGTTGTTTATGTATTCAAGGATCTCCTCCTCATCCATATTGAGGTTCTTGTAAGCACGAACAATCTTGTTGTTATTCTTAAACTGGATAGGGTCAACCACCACGCGGTTATCCCGAAAAGAATCTGGGAAATCTGCTACGGTTAGTCCATGCGTGTTGATCCCATACATGCACTCGCGAAGTTTCTTCTGCGCGAACTTGGGGTTTTCCATTTCGTATCCACCCCAGTGCCCACGATAGCACTTCATCATGTTAAGCCAACTGAAGAAGGATGGCTTGCCACCTTTCTTTTGATCGTTGTTGTGGAGCCCAAGCATGTATCCTAGCGGGCGCATCTCAATAGGAGACTCGCAAGGTGTTCCGGACATCCCATGAATACGGTATCCCTGCCGAACCAACGCCACTAGCAAGTTAGCATTGAGACTCCAAGGGCCTTTGCACTTATGGATCTCATCCACAAGAACCAAGGTGTCTTTCGGTAACTCCCAACCAAATCCTTTCTTACCGATCTTAACAACGTGTCCAGTCTTGCCCGCACGGAGCTTCTCAACATTAAGAATAAACACAGGGTCAAGACCACATTCTCTAAGCTCCGATTCCCACGAAGGGAACACAGCTTTAGGGCATATGACTGCTACACGATTGATCCTATCAGACTTTTGGATGAGTGCCTTGGCAACCTGACATCCGACGACAGTCTTACCTGTGCCCATTTGGCTTGAGTCAAGCGTGTTGCGGCCGTCCAGCAAAGTCTTGACAAAGAAGTCCGCAGCTTCCTCTTGAGGTGGGTATAATGTTTTCATCGCAAGAAGGCTTGAGCTTGCGCCCATGTATTAATTACTTCCAAAGATTCTGCCATCGATGAATTACCATCGAGGTATTTCCACTCCCCATCTTCTTGCTCCCAAATCCCCCACCGCCAATCTTTACCTCGGGCATACTCAGGGCGGCGCAAGTGATGACGATACGATCTATCCGCATCTTCTACATGGTAATGGCTAGATGTGCTGTCAAACACATCGTAAAACCCTTTTGCTATTTTTTTAACTATCATAGTTTTTTTGTATTTTGTATTTTGTATTCAGTCATTTTAAAACCGAGACTGTATCCTGACTCCACACACACTAAAAAGGAATCAGGATACAGGGTTCGGTACTAACAATGAAACAGATAGCTGATAAAGAGGGAAATCAGCCACCCGCAAGAAGTTTGTCTACTTACAAACCTTTTTCAAGTGTTTTTATCGTCTACTTAGTTGTTGTGGTTTTTGCGAGGGCATATGCCTGCAAGCACTGCCGAGTGAGACTAACTGATTATCATAAGTCTCCTCATCTTCAATCCGGTGACGGACAATGTCGCGGGCATATATAGGTGGGTCTTTCTTATAAGTCAGGATCACCTTAGTGACCACGACCTCCTGATCGATTTCAAACTGGATCACGTCATTAGTGACGTTAGTCCCATTATCAAACGACACTGATTCACCACCCGTATGGGAGATAATCTCTATAATTTCCTCGCATTTCAGCTTCGTCACTGCGGTAGGGGTTCCCGTTTCTATCTTTGTCCCTATTGCAGGTAGGGCAGAACACATTCCCTTCAATGTCTTCCCTAAAGTCGTCGGTGACATCTTCTCTGCACCGCAGGCATTCAAGGCGTGGTTCAGTTTCATCATTTAATCCCCCCATACGTCATGCTCTACAGCCCTCACCAAATCTTTTAGATAAGGTGTCGGGTATACTTTCATGATCCTCCGGTCCCCGTAATGATCACGCTTATTTTTTTCTACCTCCATATGACTTTCTACGCGAACCAGATTATGCTCCGCTAAAGAACGACACACTGCGCCCGCAGAAGTTGGGTCAATCGATCCCAAGATGAGACTAATCTGCTTATACGTAGCGCCGTCTGGCTTGGCAGCTATGGTTGCAAGGATACTAGCTTGGTGCAACGTGGGCACACCAGCACGCCGGAAGTGTTCAAGCGCCGCTATCAAGCGCGCGATTTTATGAGTGGCAGTCATGACTTCTTGAGCTTCCTTAGGATTTGGTGGATGGATTGCTGATTTAAACCGAAGCACCTAGCCACAGCATCTTTGGGGTGACCCCCTTCCACTAGCTCCGCGATGATTCGATGGCGTGCGTTCACCGCCTGCCGGACTGCCTGCTTAGGGCGGCCCGTGTCGTCATCCGTAAGGGCGCCCGCTATCCATCTTGCCGGAATGTCTAATGCTTCCGCCTCTCGCTTCAAAAGGGCCGTCGTTTCTGCAACAATTTGTTGTTGATACTCCCTATTCATCCTCTTGGTCTTGTTCGATTTCATACGCCCGCTCATCGAGCCACGCGTGATATTTATCTATCTCCTGCTCAAGTTCCGCCTGTGTCATTTGTCCGGCTCTAAAACCATCCGCTAGAAGCGACTCAATGTCCATCTTTCCCCCCTTCCCTGCGAATCTCCGCGTCCAAGGCGTGTGCCATACGCATGATGTCCTCGCGTGCTGCCTTCCGGTCCTCGTATGAGGAATGCTCCCGTTCTAAAACGTCACACAAGATCCGTGCCGCAAACGTCCAACTGTTTTGGATTTCTACACTCATGACTCTACTTTTTTGCTAAATATTGAGACACCCATTTGAGTGGGGGTTTCTTTTGGTCCCCGTTTAACTGGTCCACCCTGTCCGCTAACACGTTGACAATTTCAAACCTCTCAAAAAGGTTTTGTCTTGTCACAGGTCCGAGGGCTTGCTGCGCCCACCATAGGAGGGTGTCCGTGTCGTCTCCGGTTACGTATCCGCTGCGGGCTTGCTCAATTAATTTGCGGCCGCGTGAGGTGCTCCTGCAATGCAGAATCCTATCTGTTTTTTCTTTCATATTCATGTTTTTAAGTCAGGCTAAAACCTGAGTGTGCCCCCCTGTCTCTAGGACAAGGAAACATGGCTCAGGGCTCAGGAAGGGAGGTTTCTAATCACGATGCCCCTACAGGATGCAGGGAGCAGTTTAGGCTCTATCGCCTCGGGATCTTTTAGAAGGTAGCCAACTTTCCGACCGGACCACTCAAACCCCCGCAAGTCAGGCGGGACATGGTGCCGCGAATAATCGCGACGGAAAGCCCGCTCATCTTTGTAATCTATGATACCGGACACAGTCACGAAACCGACAAGATGGGCCTTTCCGCGACCTGTCCGGATCAAGCCAACTCGCTGCCCTATGAGGCTGCCTAGCGAGTCAGTGTTGCGAGTCTCTACAGACTTGGAGCCCGCAAGAATTAGAGAGGTCCAATCCTTGCGGGCATCGTTGCAATTGAAAGCCTTCACTTAGAAAGGCTTTCTATGCCTTCGGGGGTCATATAAAAAGACTGCCAAACCCTGCGGGGGTTTGAGTCGTCGCGATGCCGCCAGACAGCGCCAACCTTGTGGGGCTCCCCGTCGCGGGTATCATAAAACCACGCCTCGCATTCTTCGCGAGCGCGGCGGCGCTTGCCGATCTCATGGGCAAGCTCATGGAAGGGGAATCCCTTAACGACTCCAGCGCCTCGGCGGCTGGTGTATTTTAATGTTATTGTTTTTGTATTCATGACGATTTAGATCTAAAATGATTTTTCAGCTTTGGTCAATAATTTTTTCAGACAAGCCCCACGCAAGGCCGTAATGCTTCGCGCAGATCGGGCCATATCCGGCCGCAAGGCTGTCTTTTGTGGTCAATTCCTTGTGACAAAAGCAGCAAGATCCGGACTTTCTACCATATGAAGCGGCCGCCTGCGATGGATCGGCCGCAAACTCCTCCACAATGGCTTCTATTTCGGCCGTGCACTCGCGCGACGGGTAAAAGATGCCTTCACGTATGCTTCCAAAGAAACCCTCTCCAAAGGTCGGGGAGGCTACGACAATGGAGCCCGCAAATTTCGACTTTTCCCCCGCCATAGAGAAACGGACAGCGCCCGCCGGACTATGCACCGTGAATTTTGGGCGCTTTAAGGACGACGACGCGAGGGCAAAGGCTGCTTGAATCTTCGCGGCGTCAACCTCTACCGCCGCGCGACGTTTTGAAGGCTGGGAGGCCAGCTTATGAAGCCAGAATTGAAGCGTGGAGGGCATAGGAATAGAATATTTCCGATCTTGTTTTACAGCCTCAAAAAGGGTGTCTATGAAGTCAGATTTTTCCCCGCGTTTATAGATAGCCATGGCGGCGTCGTAATGGCTCGAATAGTCGGACGTGAAGCCCGCGTGAAATTTACCGTTGCGACTTGTGATTGATCCAAATTTTAAATTCATTTTTCTAGGTGGTAGGGTTTAGTGTTGAGGGTAGAGAATCGTTTTGATGCCAGCTTGCGCGCAGAGCGTACACTGACCGCATTTGACGGGCTTAGGGCGCCGCATCACTGTGGACGCGATAGCAGGGCACACACGCGCGGCGGGGAGCTCTTTCGCGAGGGCTTGCGCGTTTTTAAGACGTTCTAATTTTGTAGCGCCCTCAAAAACAATGCGGGAGGACTGGCCAACGTTATCGGCCGCACGCATACGCGCGTCACTTTGGCATGATTCGCGGACGACAATAGGCAAATCAAAAGCGACGCAAATAGCGCGGAAACGTTCCGCCTTCTCGCGCGTTTCCACGGGGAAATGAACGGGGACACCTTCCGGAAATGAATTAACCATATCAGCAAATGCTTCCATTTCGTTGCCAGTCAGGCGGCGATTTGGGACACTTCCGAAAGTTGAAAACCGGATCCAAGGGATCGATTCACCTTTTGCAACTTTGCGCCGGATCTTGGCGGCGTAGGCTTCACACAAGGCCGCAAAGCCTAGTTCACGCTTCCTTTGTCCGGACACTTGCACGGACGGCTTTAGCTTCTCTACGTGGACCGCGTAGCAAACTCCCTTTTTAAGGGCTTCACATTTCGTGCTACAATTAGCGCCGCCTGACTCCGAAAAGTTGAGGGCAATTGAATTTGGCAGGGCTTTTCCGAAAGAGCCAAGTTGAGGCTTCCAGCTTTGGGTTTTTGTTTTTGTATTCATGTCTTTAGATCAGGTAATTCCTGAAGCCTAAACCCTGCCCAAGGACAAGGTTTAGGGTTTCAAGATTCACTAGGCGCTAGGGTAGACTTCAATGAAAGTGATGTCGCTAGGGTGGATTTCTACGGAATGAACATTTACTTTGCCCCACTCGCATTTTTCTGGCTTTATAAAGTAGCGATTTTCGCCCCGTATTTCCGCGACATACTCGGGCCCATCACCACCCAAAAGGATGAATTTATTACTTCCGATTCGGTCATAAAACCCTCGTTTGATTTTTATTTTTGTATTCATGTTTTTAGATCAGGGTAATTCCTGAAGACTTACCCCTGCCCATGGGCAAGGATAAGGGTTTCAAGATTCACGGCGCAGGGATCACCATGGAATTCCCTCAGAATGGATTGAGGGGACTTCGTGGAATTCAAGAGCGGGCTTTATAGATTCAAGCTCTGACATCACCCAAGAGGGCAAGGCGGGCTCATCTTGGGGCAGCAAGACTAAAGGCTCGCGGTTGGCTTTTCGCTCGCTCGCAACGTAGCGGGAAAGCTGGCCAGCTTCGCGGACGGTAGCGCGGTAATCGTGCCAAAGGTAAGCAAAAACTACAGTGATCATTTTTTGATGTTTTGAGGTTTTTTCCCAAAGAGATTTTCATTTTTAGAATGACTACAAAGCCACGCCTGACAGTCCTCCTTCCCATACTTTTCATACAGGCGACTGAGGATACTCATCCCCCTGTTCCCCCCGTATCCGTCAACTACGTGCAATTCTGCAATATAACCTAGCATTTCTTTATCAAATTCAGTTTTCATTTTAGTCTAGGGTGAAGAAAGATTTCATTTGATCGGGCGAGGGCGCAAGCCAGTTGACATTTTCAAGCCCTAAAGCCTTTTCCAGCTTCTCAACTGTCGCGAGTAGGCGGGCATCATAATAGGGCGCTTGGCTTGCGAGCTTGGCTTTAGCGCGAAGTAGCGCGGTCTCACATTCCGCGACGCTATAGCTAGCACCAAGGACATCTTTTATTTTTTGGGTAGTCTGGTTTTTCATGTTTTAGTTAGTAGAGGTTTCAAGCCACGCGAGAGCTTCGCGTTTAGTTTCAAAGCACGTCACGTATTGTCCGTCGTTAGTGTCTTCCGAGCCTTCCGGAACGGTAAAGAGAAGCCACGCATCGAAGCGACGCGCGACAATCCAACGCGACGGCAAGCCCGTCACAAGGTACTCACTGGAGCCTAAGTTTTTAGTTTTCATTAGTTCAATTCAATAGGTTAGATTTTACCACTCACCGTATAGATCGTCTGGCATATCCGGCGCGTGCCATACTTGAGCCCCGCAAGCGAATTCCCAGTAGTACCACACCTCCACGTCACCATTCAAAAGGGCCGTCTCATCAGTTATGAGTCTTGCTTGCCCTAATTCCGCAAAGGTAAGATGCGGCCAAGTCCGTAGCGCATAGCCTTGCGCCTTGGCAAGGGGTAGCTTTTCGTTTCCATATTCAACTATGTTTTCGTTTTCTGTATTCATGACAGACAGGTTTTCTGATATTTTCGGGCCCATGTCGAGAATTATTTCAAGAATTTTGGGGCACCATATCGGGCCCTGTATCCTGTATCCCTAAACCTTGGACCACTGGCCAACTTATCAGGGCTCTCTCTCCATGATACAGGGAACAGGATACAGGCTCCATGGCGGCGGTCTCGCAACGCCGGAC
>Ga0213862_10000068_pt1 | contig 38409 bp, 31 predicted proteins | sample PICome_7_FD_160092 | JGI IMG/M metagenome (GOLD analysis project Ga0213862, IMG submission 160092) | Coastal seawater microbial communities near Pivers Island, North Carolina, United States - PICO266 | ecosystem: Environmental > Aquatic > Marine > Coastal | place: USA: North Carolina... | reverse complement strand
TGCTGGCAGACTGATGTCAAGAAGAATACAAGGAAAAGCAAGTTTCGCTGAACTTCAGGACAACGATGGTAGAGTTCAGGTTTATTTTAATAGAGATGAAATTTGTTCAGAGGAAGATAAAACTCTTTACAATGAGGTATACAAGAAACTTCTTGATATCGGAGATATTATTGGTGTTGAAGGGACTCTTTTTAATACACAGGTAGGAGAAAAGACTGTATTAGTTAAAAATTTTACACTATTAAGTAAATCATTAAAACCTCTTCCTTTACCAAAAAAAGATAATGAAGGAAATATTTATGATGAGTTTAATGACCCTGAGTTAAGGTATAGACAGAGATATGTAGATTTAATTGTAAATCCAAAAGTAAAAGAAACTTTTTTAAAAAGAACGAAAATAACAAATACAATTAGAGATTTTTTAAATAAAAAGAGCTACTTAGAAGTAGAAACCCCTATACTACAACCAATACCTGGCGGTGCTGCCGCTAGACCATTTCTTACGCATCATAATGCCCTTAACATACCTCTTTATCTTAGAATTTCTAATGAACTTTACCTTAAAAGATTAATTGTTGCAGGATTTGATGGTGTTTATGAATTTGCTAGAGATTTTAGAAATGAAGGAATGGATAGGACTCATAATCCAGAGTTTACAATTATGGAATTATATGTGGCGTATAAAGATTATTTCTGGATGATGGAGACAACCGAAAAGTTGCTTGAGAATGTTGCTTTAGAGTCTAATGGCAAATCAAAACTTACAGTAGGTGAAAATCAAATTGAATTTAAGGCACCATATCCAAGAGTGCCAATATTTACTGCTATAAAAGATCATACTGGATTAGATGTTTCAAATATGAATGAAAGTGAATTAAGAGAAACTGCAAAGAGTCTTGGTATTGAAGTTGACCAAACTATGGGTGTAGGAAAATTAATTGATGAGATTTTTGGAGAAAAATGTGAAAAAAAATACATACAACCAACATTTATAACAGATTATCCAAAAGAAATGAGTCCATTAACAAAAACACATAGATCAAACTCAAATTTAACTGAGAGATTTGAGTTAATAATTAATGGAAAAGAAATAGCTAATGCTTACAGTGAATTAAATGATCCCATTGATCAAAGATTAAGATTTGAAGATCAATTGGAGCTTTCAAAAAAAGGAGATGATGAAGCTACTGAGTTTATAGACAATGATTTTTTACGAGCATTAGAATATGGAATGCCACCAACATCAGGTATTGGTATTGGAATTGATAGGCTAGTAATGCTAATGACTAATAACAATTCAATACAAGAAGTATTATTTTTTCCGCAAATGAGACCAGAAAAAAAGAAGTTAGAATTAAATGAAAATGAAAAAATAATATTTGACTTTCTAAAATTAAGCAATAAAATTGAACTTAATTTATTAAAAAGTAAATGTGGGCTAAGCAATAAAGCTTGGGATAAAGGAATTAAATTTTTAACCAAAAGTAATTTAGCATCGGTGACTAAAAATGAAGAAGGATTATTTGTAGAATTAAAAAATTAAAAAATTATTTAATTTTATGTTTAATTTTTTTAAAATTTTCTAAGTCTTCAGTAGATAGCAATCTTAAAAACATTTCATAAAATTGTTCATCAAGAATATCTTGAGAAGGGAAGGATCCTTTTTTAGCAACATGAGCAGCTTTTTTAGTTGTAGAATATATTAGTCTTGAAACAATAGTCATTTTTGATTCATCAAAACCAATTTCTTGAAATAGATCATAGTTTATTCTTTTAACATCGTCAATTGAACTATAGTTTGACTGAGAATTAACATTTAGGCTAAAAACTAGTGTAAGTAAAATTGTAAAAATTGATCTTTTCATGTTTATTTTTTTTTAAATGTAAAAAATATAATCTAATTATAATAGTTTATGAGCAATCTTTTCAACTACTTTAATTGTATTATCTAAATCTTCGTATGACAATGCATCACTTATAAACCATGACTCATAAGAACTTGGTGCTATATAAACACCATTTTTTAAAAGCTCGTGAAAAAAGACTGGAAATACTTTATTATCTCCATATTTTGCTGAATGAAAATCAGTTACCTTATATTCAGAAAAATGAATTGAAAACATAGAACCGACTCTATTTGTAGTAAATTTTATTTTATATTTTTTCAAAACGTTTGAAATACCTAAATCCAAATATTTTGTCTTTTCTGCAAGCCTTTCAAATAAATTATTATCCTCATATATAGTTTTTAGAATTGAATATCCAGCAGCCATCGCAAGTGGGTTTCCACTTAAAGTGCCCGCTTGATATACAGGACCATTTGGAGATAGATAAGACATTATTTTAGTTGTAGAAGCAAATGCTCCAACAGGAAGTCCACCACCAATAATTTTTCCAAAGCATACTATATCCGCATTAACATCATACAGCTCTTGAGCTCCGCCTTTAGATAATCTAAAACCAGTCATAACTTCATCAAATATTAAAAGAATATTATTACTTGAACATAATGATCTTAAATTTTCAAGAAACTTTTTTTTAGGTGGTATACATCCCATATTTCCAGCAACGGGCTCTATAATTATACAGGCAATCTCATCTTTATTTGAGTCAATTATTTTCTTTACACTTGCAATATTATTGAAACTTGCAATTAATGTATCCTTTGCTGTACCTTTAGTTACTCCAGGGCTGTTAGGTTCTCCATATGTAACACTTCCACTTCCAGCTTGAATTAAAAAAGCATCACTATGTCCATGATAACATCCAGAAAATTTGATTATTTTTTCTTTTTTTGTATAACCCCTAGCTAATCTAATAGCACTCATACAAGCCTCAGTTCCAGAATTAACAAATCTAATTTGCTCAATATTAGGCACCATATTTATTGCTAATTGAGCTATTTTATTTTCAATTTCTGTTGGTGCTCCAAAAGATGTTCCATTTTTAGTCTTACTAATTATAGCATTTATAACTGGTTTATAAGCATGACCATAAATCATAGGTCCCCATGAATTTATATATTCAATATACTTGTTATTGTCTTCATCAAATAAATATGCTCCACTAGCTTTCTTAATAAAAATAGGACAGCCTCCAACAGCTTTAAATGCTCTAACAGGTGAATTCACTCCTCCTGGAATTATATTTTTAGCTTTTTTAAATAAAGCACTACTTCTTTTGTAAATCATTTTTTTATAACTAAATATTGGCCTAAAATTAAAACTTTACTATTCAACTTATTGATTTTCATTAACTTTTCAACAGGAATTTTATATTTTTGGGAAATGGAATATAAAGTATCACCCTTTACTATTTTGTGTTTTCCAGCATTTGATCTTTTCTTATTTTTCTTATTTAAAACAAGATTATCAAATTCATAAAGCTTATATCTTTCAATTAAACTAATAAGTTTTGAAGGGTACTTTTTATCAGTTGCATAACCAGCTTTCTTTAGTCCAATTGCCCAACCTTTATAATCATCTATTGACAAGCTAAATAGATTAGAATACCTTGATCTGGATGAAAGAAAAATGGAATGATCTCTATAAGAATACTCAGGAGCACTATATTTTCTAAAACATTCTTGCTTCTCATCATCATCATGATAAATAACAGGACCTTTCCAGTCATGACATTTTATTCCAAAATGATTATTGGCATTAACAGCTAATCTTCCTTTTCCAGAACCTGACTCTAATATACCTTGCGCAATTGTAATGCTAGCAGGGATTTTATATAATTTCATCTCATCCATAGCTACTTGACTAAAATAATCAATATAATCATAGACGTTAGATATATTAGGAGACTGTTTATCTACTGTAATTACTTTATTATTTTTTTCTTTTTTAGATTTTCTTTTATTTAAAACGCTAGTTTCATTATTATCATTAGAATTAATTGTTACTTTTTTTACACCACATCCAAAGAAAAAAATTGAAAAAAGAAATATTGAGATAAAACGAGCCATTAATAATTGATAGTGTTTAACTTATTCATTAATAAAAATCTATTCATTGGTTCTACTCCTTGTAAACCTCCAGTATGAATCACTAATACTTTTGATTTAGGTTTAAAGTAATTATTTTTCATCTTATTAACTACTCCATAAAATAATTTAGAAGTATATATAGGGTCTAACTTTATATTATGAAATTTATAAAATTCATTCATAAAATTAACTAACTCATTATTAATTTTTGCATATCCATTAAAAGAAAACTTATCTGTCAATTTCCAATTATTTTTATTTACAAATTTACTAATATCATTTAATAAAAACTGCTTGCTTATAGAAGAAAATCCAATAATTTGTTGATTCATACCAGAACTATTTATAATACCAGAAAAAGTTCCACCTGTGCCAACCGCACAACAGATATAATCAAAATTTTTATCTTTAGCAGTCAAAATTTCCTCACATCCTTTAACGCCTAGTAAATTAGAACCTCCTTCAGGAAGAATATAATAATTTGGGTATTTATTTTTAATTTGCATTGTAAATGAAATAGTATTTCTTTTTTTATATATTTCACGTGTTATAAATTCAAAATTCATACCACATTCCCTTGCATATTTTAAAGTTGGATTAGTCGTAAATTTATTAGATATTTCCTCACCTCTTATTAATCCAATAGTTTTTAAATTATTTACCTTTCCTGCATAAGCAAGTGCAGCTATATGATTTGAATAAGCTCCTCCAAATGAAATTAAACCTTCGTAATTTTTATTCTTTGCATGTAATATATTATACTTAAGCTTACGATATTTGTTTCCGGAAATTATTTTATGTAATTCATCTTCTCTTTTAACAAATATTTGAACATCATTTACATTTGGAAAATTAAGCAAGGTATTAACACTATTTTTTAACAAAACTTTCATCAATTCAAAGGTAATTGAAATTGCTTTATATTTGTGAAAGATTTCAGTTAATCATGGATACAAAGGATTATTACATAACTAAAGAGGGCTACAAATGTTTTACTGAAAAATATCATTTAAAAAGGGGTTATTGTTGTCAAAGTAACTGTAAACATTGTCCATATAATTTTAATGTAAAAACGAATTAATTTTATGACTTTTAAAGAACAAATAAAAGAGGGTATTCCGTTAAATATTCCAAAAATAAAAACTTTAAATGATGATATTAATCATGCTCCAATAAGAGAAAAAATATTATCTAACTCAGAAAAAAAACTAGCAATTAAGAATGCTTTAAGATATTTTAATAAAAAACATCATAATATTTTATCAAAAGAATTTTTAAATGAATTGAATAAATTTGGAAGAATTTACATGTACAGATTTAAACCTGATTATAAAATGCATGCAAGATCTATTGAAAAATATCCGTGTAAATCTAAAAAAGCTGCAGCTATAATGCTAATGATTCAAAACAATTTAGATCCAAAAGTTGCTCAACATCCAGATGAATTAATAACCTATGGTGGAAATGGTTCAGTTTTTCAGAACTGGGCTCAATATAGGTTGTGTATGAAGTATCTTTCCGAAATGAATGAAAATCAAACTCTTGTAATAAATTCTGGACATCCCCTAGGTTTATTTCCGTCTAACAAAAATGCTCCAATGGTTGTAGTGTCAAATGGTATGGTTATTCCAAATTATTCTTCAAAGTTTGATTTTGAAAAATTCAATGCTCTTGGGGTTACTCAATTTGGGCAAATGACGGCAGGTAGCTATATGTATATTGGACCACAAGGAATTGTTCATGGTACAACAATTACAATATTAAATGGCTTTAGAAAAATCAATAAGAGTCCTAGAGGTGCAATTTTTTTAACATCTGGTTTAGGAGGAATGAGTGGTGCTCAACCAAAAGCTGGAAAAATTGCTAAATGTATAACAGTTTGTGCTGAGGTAAATCCTAAAGTTATAAAAACAAGACATTCTCAAGGCTGGGTTGATGAAATTTTTGATGATATTAATAAATTAATTGAGAGAGTTGAAAAAGCTAAAAAAAATAAAGAAATTGTATCTATAGCATTTCATGGAAATATAATTACAGTTTGGGAAGAGTTTTATAAAAAAAATATTTCTGTAGATTTAGGAAGTGATCAAACTTCTCTGCACAATCCATGGTCTGGAGGTTATTATCCCTTAGGTATTGATTTCGAAGAATCTAATATTATGATTTCTAAAAATCCGAAACAATTCAAAGTAAAAGTTAAGGAAAGTTTGATCAAACACGCAGATATAATTAATAAACATGTTGCCAGAGGTACTTATTTTTTTGATTATGGAAATGCATTTTTATTAGAAGCTTCAAAAGCAGGAGCAGATGTATTTTCGAAAGGTGGTAAAACTTTTAAATTCCCAAGTTATGTTCAAGATATTATGGGGCCAATGTGTTTTGATTATGGATTTGGACCATTTAGATGGGTTTGTACATCCAATAAACAATCAGACCTTGACAAAACTGATGAAATTGCGATTAAGGTTTTAAAAAGATTAATGAAAGATGCTCCAAATGAAATTAATCTTCAAATGCAAGATAATATTGATTGGATCGAAGCTGCTAAAGAAAATCAACTTGTTGTTGGTTCAAAGGCTAGAATTCTATATGCAGATTCTATTGGAAGAATAGAAATAGCTAAAGAATTTAACAAAGCTATTGCAAAAGGCGAAATTGGAGAAGTAGTTCTCGGAAGAGATCATCATGATGTTTCTGGAACAGACTCTCCATACAGAGAAACATCTAATATATATGATGGTTCAAAATTCACTGCAGATATGGCTATTCAAAATGTAATTGGAGATAGTTTCAGAGGAGCTACTTGGGTAAGTATACACAATGGCGGAGGTGTTGGTTGGGGAGAAGTTATTAATGGAGGATTCGGCATGGTTATTGAAGGTACCAAAGAGTGTAATGAAAAAATAGAATCAATGCTTCACTGGGATGTTAATAATGGAATTGCTAGACGAAGCTGGGCAAGAAATAAAGAAGCTATCTTTGCTATAAAAAGAGCAATGAAATCAAATAAAAATCTTAAAGTTACCTTACCTAATGAGGTAGATGATCATATTTTTAAAAACCTATAATTATGAAAAAATCAATCCAGTATTTATCAATTTTAATGTCATTTTTAATAATATCATGCTCCTCTATTAGAGTTTCTAATGATTACGATTCTCAAATTGACTTTTCTAAATACAAAACATATGCTTTTTCAAAAAAAGGTATAGATAAAGCACAGATAAATGATTTAGATAAAAAGAGAATACTAAAAGCAATAGAAGTTGAATTGTCGTCTATTGGATTTAGAAAAAATGCTATCAATCCAGATGTTATTATCAGTATTTTTACAGGTACTGACCAACAGATAAATGTATATAATCCTCAAAGTCTTGGTTATGGTTTTGGACCATGGTATGATTTTAATTACAACTCAACAAGCAGAGGAGTTTTATTTATTGATATTGTTGATAATGTTAAAAATCAATTAGTGTGGCAAGGTATTGGCAAAGGATATCTTTCTGAAAATAATTCAAAAAAAGAGAAGCAAATTAAAGCTTTTGTGAATAAAATTTTACTTCAATATCCTAATAATTAATCACCATTTAACATCTAATTGATCTCTTAACTTATTACCAAGAAGCATAAAGGCTGTAACAAGTGTCATTATACAAAACCCTGGAATTAATGCAAGTATTGGTTTACCAATAATAAGATAATTATAGTGGTCTTTTATAATAGAACCCCAGCTAGCAGTTGGAGGTTGCGCTCCCAGACCTAAAAAACTTAATCCACTTTCAATCAATATGGCTGCGGCAAAATTAGCTGCGGAAATTATTATGAGAGGAGAAACAATATTAGGAAATATATGCTTAGTAATTATCCTTAAATCACTAAATCCTAATATTCTTGCAGCTTTTACAAATTGTCTTTCTTTAACTGTAATAACTTGACCTCTTACAACTCTTGCAACATCAACCCACATAGTAATCCCAACCGCAATGAATACCTGCCATATACCTTTTCCTAAAGCTAAAGTAATTGCTATAACTAAAAGTAAAGTAGGAATTGACCAGGTTACATTAATTAACCACATAATAATTTTATCAACAAATCCAGAATAATACCCTGCTATACTTCCAAGTATAATACCAATCAATAAAGAAATAAATACGGATACAAAGCCAATAAAAAAGGATATTCTAGTTCCTAAGACAATTCTACTTAATACATCTCGACCAAACTTATCGGTACCTAATAAATAGGTTTTATTTACTATATTATTTTGGACAAAATTTTTGCTATCTATTTGATCAATAATTAATTCTTGATTGTATTCTTCTGAAACAATTCCATATTCATTATAAAGTAGTTTATTCCCTTTTAAAATATAGTTTTGTAGCGGTATTTCAGTATTAGAATTAATTTCACCAAAAAATAATCGATTAAAAGAACTCTGATAAGATTCATCTGTATTTTTTAATATTAGCATATCAACACTAAAACCAGGTGATAAGGAATGAATAGGCAAATGCATTTGATTAGCATTTCTTGAATTATCAGGAATAAAAAAATAAGCAAAAATTGAAATTATAGCTAATAATATAATATATACTATGCAAATTTTTTTAATCAAATCTAATAATTTATAATAAAGTTAATTATTATAACTAATTTTCAAATCATTTAAAACATTTAAAGCTTCATCAACATAAAAATCTTTAGACAAATTTTTATGCCACCTATTTCTTTTTAATTTTAATGTTGAATCATTTTCAATCAATTTTATTTCATAAGGAAGTGATCTAAACTCAAGATCAGTTTTAAAATCTTTTAATTCATTAAAACTCTTTACTATCTCCTCATCAGACATAATTTTATTTGAATATTTAAAATAATTTAAATTAAAGTCTTCAATATCTCTAACTGATTTTACCCATTTTGCATTATCATCAATGAGTTTTAAATAATCACTACCTTGTATTCTGCTATTACTTTTTTCAATTGCTTTATAAAAATCAAAATTACTATTCCAAGGAGTATAATCGACTGCCGAAATTTTATCCCATTCTAGTGGATTGTCCTGTTCTTTTTCTCCAAAATCAATATAACTATATCTATTTGGAATAACTATGTCACTTTTAACACCTTCTAGCTGAACCGAACCTCCATTAATTCTGTAATATTTTTGAATTGTAAATTTCAAAGCTCCCATATCACCATTAGTATTTGATTTAATCATTTTGTTTAAATCTACAATATTTTGAACGGTTCCTTTACCATATGTCTGCTTACTACCAATTATAATAGCTCTTTTATAATCTTGCATTGCAGCTGATAAGATCTCAGATGAAGATGCTGATAATTCATTGACTAGAATAACTAAAGGACCTTTCCAAATAACTGATCTATCTCTATCTCTTAATATTTCTTTATTTTTTCCAAATGATTGAACTTGAACAATCGGGCCATCTTCAATAAATAATCCAGCCATATCTATCGCTGGTTTTAACCCTCCCCCTCCGTTATTTCTAAGATCTAGTACTAATCCTTCAATACCATTTTCTTTTAATCTTATTATTTCTTTTTTAATATCATTTGCAGAATTTCTTTCATTATAATCTTCAAAATTAAAATAAAATTTAGGTAAGTTGATAAGTCCAAATTTAGATCCAAATTTTTCAACAATAGAGGATTTAACATATGTTTCTTCTAATTGAACAATATCTCTAGGAATTTTAATTTCGGTAATTTGACCGTCTACTTTTTTTACAGTTAAAAAAACACTACTTTCTAGTGGTCCTTTGATTAACTTTACAGCATCACGAATTCGCATTCCAACTATACTGACTGCTTCATTTTCACCTGTTTGTCTAACTTTTAATATAATATCACCAACTTCTAGTTTATTTTGTCTCCAAGCTGGACCACCAGAAATTAATTCAACAACAGATATTTTATCAACTTTTTGTTGTAACCTAGCCCCTATTCCAGCATAATTACCTGTCATATCAACATCAAAATCTTCTTTTTCTTCTGGATTAAAATAAAATGTATGCGGATCAAACTGATAAACTATTGCGTTTATATAATCACTAAACCAATCTTGTCTAGTTTTATCGGAATAGTATTGATGAATCTCATTACATAAATCTAAAGTGGATTTTCTAGATTTAATTTCAAAATCTGAAATTTTTAACCCAAAATCTTTATCGTCTTTGATTAAACTTTTAATAGAATCATTTTCTGAAATTAAATCATTCAAATTATTTAACGTGTAATATTTGAATGTTTTTCTCCATCTTTCTTTGAGATCATTTTTATTTTCAACAAATTTTTGATCATCTGAAATATTTAAAACTTCATCAATCTTGTAATCAAATGGTTTTGATAAAACTTCAGTATAAATATTTTTTGATTCCATAATTCTTTTTACTAAAATTTCATAAGTTAAATCAAAAAATGATAGATCGTAATTTTTAATCTGATCATCAATATCTAATCTATATTTTTCAAATAGTTTGATATCAGATTCTAAAAAGTATCTTTTGTATGGATCTAAAATTTCAATGTAACTATCAAAAACATTTGAAGAAAATTGATCATCGAAATCTTTTTCAACATAATGACCTTCCTCTAAAACATATGAAATTAGTTGTAATAATAATTGATCTTTATCAGATCCATTAATTGTGTTAGAAGTAAAACTGCATGAAGCAAAAGCTAAAATTACAGTTAGAAGTATTATAATAGAATTTTTTTTCATTATTTAAATTAAGTTAGCACAAATTAATTAAAAAAATATGCTTTCGATAATTAGTTGGTACTAAAATTTTGTTAAAGAATTTATTTTATTAATTAATCTTGAAATTAACTACTTTTGTTATATATAAAATATATGAAAACAAGACCACTTATATTGATTACTAATGATGATGGAATAACAGCGCCAGGACTTAGGTCTCTAATTACATTTATGAACAAAATTGGAGATGTAGTAGTAGTTGCCCCAGACAGTCCTCAAAGTGCAATGGGTCATGCTATTACAATAAACAATACACTCTTTTGTAAAAAAGAACAAATTGATAATGGTCCACAATCTGAATTTAGTACTTCTGGGACTCCAGCAGATTGTATTAAATTAGCAATAAATGAAATTTTAGATAGAAAACCTGATATATGTGTCTCTGGAATTAATCATGGGTCAAATGCATCCATCAATGTAATATACTCAGGAACTATGAGCGCAGCAATTGAAGCTGGAATTGAAGGCATACCATCTGTAGGTTTTTCTCTTCTAGATTATAACTGGGATGCTGATTTTTCACATTGTGAAAAATATATAATTAAGATTGTTAAAAATGTATTGGAAAATGGATTAGAAAATGGCATTATTTTAAATGTAAATTTCCCAAATGCAAAAAAAGAAGATATAAAAGGAGTTAAAATCTGTAAACAAGCAAAGTCTTATTGGGAAGAAAATTTTGACAAAAGAATAAGTCCATTAGGGAAAAACTATTATTGGTTAACTGGAAAATTCATAAATCTTGATGAAAGTAAAGACTCAGATCAATATGCTCTTGAAAGAAATTATATTTCTATTGTTCCCGTTCAATTTGATTTAACTGCATACAAATATATGGATAAACTTAAATCATGGAATTTTGAATCATAAAAAAGAAATATTAATTGGAATGTTATACGCTCTAATTTCTAGTATAATAGGATTTATTCTAATGACTTTAGTGCTATCTGAAAACAATTCAATTGTAATAAACATAAAAAATGCTTATCAAGAAGGTGTAATTGGAAAATTAATTAGTCTTGGGGCAATTTTAAATTTAATTGTATTTTATTTTTTTCTAAATAAAAAACAAGATTTAAGAGCAAAAGGAGTTCTTTTTACAACAATCATATTAGCTATACTAACTTTGATATTAAAACCCTGAATAATTGAAATACTACATAATAGCTGGAGAGACGTCAGGAGACTTACACGGAGCAAATTTAATTAAAGAAATTAAAAACAATGATGCCAACTCTATTTTTAGATTTTGGGGAGGTGAATTAATGCAAGAACAATCAAAAGGGCTTGTAAAACATTATAAGGATTATTCTTTCATGGGGTTTTTAGAAGTATTCACAAATGCTATACAAATATTTAAAAATATTAAATTTTGTAAAAAAGATATTAAAAACTACAATCCAGATGTAATAATATATATAGATTATCCAGGTTTTAATTTAAGAATTGCTAAATGGGCTAAACAAAATAACTATAAAAACTATTATTATATATCACCAAAGATATGGATATGGAAAGAAAACAGAATAAATTCAATTAAAAGGGATATAGATAAAATGTTTGTTATTTTACCTTTTGAAAAGAAATTTTATGAGAAAAAACACAACTACCAAGTAGATTATGTTGGAAACCCATTATTAGATGCTATAAAAAAACAAGCAAATACAATTAAAAGTATAACTTTTAAAAAGAAGGAGTTTGTTTTAAAAAACAAACTTAAAGGCCTTCCAATAATTGCAGTATTACCAGGAAGTAGAGATCAAGAAATTAAAAAAATGCTTCCTGTAATGATTAAGGCTGCTTCTAGATTTAAAACGCATCAATTAGTAATTGCAGGAGCTCCAAATAAAGAAAAAAAATATTATCAATCAATTTTAAAAAACAATAATATTATTAATACTAGATTAAAAATTGTAATAAACGATACTTACAATTTATTGAATTTTTCAAAAGTAGCACTTGTTACTTCAGGAACAGCAACTTTAGAAACTGCATTATTTAAAATACCACAAGTAGTTTGCTATAAAACCAGTCCAACTTCATATTTTATTGGAAAAATTCTTATTAAGAATCTGAAATATATTTCCTTGGTAAATTTAATTCTAGATAAATCAGTAGTAACAGAACTAATTCAAAATAATTGTAATGTGACTAGGCTAGAAATAGAGATTAAAAAAATATTAAAAGGGAAACACAGGAATGAAATGATTGAGAATTATAATAAATTAGAGGATAAAATAGGTAAAAGTGGAGCAAGCAAAAGAACTGCTAAATTAATTAAAGAATATTTAGCTAATTAGAATTCAGAAACAAAAGTTTTATAATACTCATTAAAGTCATCTTGAGATTTAATATCCTTGTACTTATCATCTTTAAAAAGTTTTAAATATAATTCTAATTGAGGAGGAGTTTTGTATCCTCTAACATTAGTGATTATATTTGATTCAGTGTCTAAAAAAACAATGGTTGGGTAAGCACTAACGCCAAAATACCTAGAAAGCTGATGACTAGAGTTTCTCCTATTTGCTAATTCTGGTTTATAATTTGGGTTCGTAAACTCTTTATCATCAAAAAATACAACATCATTTCCTTCAGCATTAAATTTAACTGCATAATAATTTTTATTAATAAACTGAGATACATCATTATTTTGAAAAGTATTTTTATCCAAAAGTTTACATGGACCACACCAATTGGTATATACATCCATTATAATGTTTTTTGGATTTTCTTTTTGTAATTTAACAGCTTCCTCTAAACTAATCCAATTAATTTCTTGTGCATTGACTAATAAGATATTTAAAAAAAAGTATATGTATAAAAACTTCATGATAATTAAATTATATTAATTTTTGGAGTGTCTACCTAATTCCATGCATTAATTTTTTTATGATTGGATTTAATATTAAAACAAATATACCAGCTAATATTGGAACGATTGTAAATATTAAAAAAAATGTTGACAAACTATACTCTTCAGTAATATTTTTAATTTGTCCTCCTAAAATTGCCGCAAGTTTATTTCCAATTGCTATAGCTAAGTAAAACATTCCAAACATAAAAGCAATCATTCTTGCAGGTACTAATTTACTTACATAGGACAAACCAACTGGAGATAAACATAATTCACCTAAAGTATGAAATAAATAAGCTAAAATTAACCAAACTATACTAACTTTAACACCCTCAACAATCCCATACGATCCGTATGCTAAAAAACCAAAGCCTATTGCCATGATTATTAGACCTAAGGCATATTTAGAGGCAGCAGATGGATTATACTTACTCTCCCACCATCTAGAAAAGAAAGAGGCAAATAAAATAATAAAAAATGAATTTAAAATGCTAAACCAAGAAACAGTAATCTCAACCTCATCATTTTTTACTTTAGTAATTTTAGCATTTATAATTCCATTATTTCTTTTTTGTTTCAAGGCATTTTCAATTAATTGACTCTCTTTTTCATTAGATGTTATAAAAGAAAATTCGGATAGTGAATTATCTTTATTAATTATTTTTACTAAATCTCCAATATTATATTCTAAAAAAGGAATACTTATATCAGAATTTCTCATACTTATATCAAATTCATTACTTTCACTCAAAATTGCATAGTAATGAAATATTTCTTTATTTTCAGAATAATCAAATGCAGGTACTAACTTAACTTTTTCTGATTTTGTTATTATTTCATGGGAAATATTAGGTTTTTCATTTAAACTTTTAACTGGAACGTAAGTAAATAATAAATTTCCTTTAGCATCTTTCTTATGTTCACTTGTTGATTTATCAATAACTTTAATTTTATAAAAATCGGTTGAAAAAGTAATTGTTTTAAAATCTGAAGCTAATCTCTTATCATCAATTGTGACCGGCAAATAATCGTATTGAATATCACCTGTATTCTCATCAACTTTTATATTATTATGCTCATCATCTGTTGAAATTATTTTATAAGAATTATACTGAACTTGATATGCTGTTGTATTAAAATCTCTATTTAACATCCAACCTATAATTCCCCACATTGATATAAAACAAATTACCAAAACAATGTTGGACCCTGGTATTTTTTTATAAGTTTTCTTCCACAATAAAATTAAAACATAAGAAATAATTATTAGAGGTATTATAGTTAATAAAGAATTAACAATATTAAATATTAAGGCTGAGTTACCACTCAAAGACCTTTGAACATTATCTCGGGCAAAAATAATTAACGAAGATGCTCCTTGTTCAAATGACATCCAGAAAAAAACAGTTAAAAAACAAAATATTATAAATACAATCATTCTATCTCTTACAATTTTAGTGTATCTACTAATCCTACTTATGGAAAGGTAAATAAAAAGAGCTAATGAAATTAACACAGCAACATATTGCCCCTCTAAATTTCCAATTTTTAAAATCGAGAAAATATCAAAATTGCCAATTCTAGAAATCGGATCATTTATAGCATAACCTATTCCGAGTATTGAAGAAATGATAATTAATATTTTATCAGATTTGGTAAAGAGATTTAAGTTGTCTTCAGATTTTGAATTATTAATTAAATGATTTTTATTTGTATTATGCTGTAAGCTATTATCTCTTTTAGGCTTAGCACCAATTTCACCAAAAATACTTTCGGCTAACCAAAACTGAATAGTACCCAATAACATAAAAAAACCAGCTAGTCCAAAACCATATGCCCATCCAATTTTTTCAGCTAAATAACCACATAACATCATTCCAAAAAAAGCACCAGCATTAACACCCATATAGTAAATTGTAAATGCGCCATCTTTTTTATCACTATTATCTTTATACATTTCAGAAATAATTGATGTCATTGTTGGTTTAAAAAATCCTGTACCAATTATAAGTAAAACCAATCCAAAGTAAAGAGAGAATTCTGTCTCCAGAGCCATAAAAATATGACCTAATGTCATTATAAGAGATCCAATAATTACAGCAAATCTATATCCAGTATATTTATCAGCTATCCAGCCTCCCAATATTGGGGTTAGATATATAAGCATAGCATAAGTACCAAATAAAGCACCAGCATTTTCAACAGACCACTCCCATCCTGGATTATACCCGATTGCAGCCATTGTTAAAAAATTAACTAATAGTACACGCATACCGTAATAGGAAAATCTTTCCCACATTTCAGTAAAAAAAAGAACAAATAAACTAGCGGGGTGTCCTAAAACCTTATCTTTAAAAAGACTTTCTATATTATTTTTCATTTAGATTTAAATTTACGCCTCAGCGCCATGAGTTAATTTTTTTAACTTTTTTATGAAAATAATTAGTAACAGTCCAAATGATACTGTAAATATTGTTAAAAATTTAAATGTTTTATATTCTTGCGCAGATTGTTGCTCTTCAATAACAAACTTGACACCATAATCTTTTCCATCTCCAATATTGGAGATGTTTTTTGCTTTTTCAGAATCTTTTTCAAAATTCAAAATAGCATGATTTGGGTTATCTAAAGTGATTTTATTAGCCTCTAAATAAGTAATTAAATTAACATTGGTAATACTATCTAATTTGAACAAATGATTAATTTTTTTATTATCATCATATTCATTAAACACTAAATTATTATTATTATCTAGATAAATTTTTGATTTAATTTGAAAATTTTTATCTAAATTTATACTATAGTCATAAACGTTTTTTATGGATATTTTTCCAATTGAATTTTTTTCTTTAATCTTAAAACTATCCTTTTTTATAAAGCCATAAATCTTTTGTTTATTAGCAATAAAATTTGCACTATATTCCTCTAGTTGAGATGATTCTCCTATACTTCCTGCCAATTTATTTCCTAATCCTGTAGCAGCAAAGTAAACGCCCATCATTATAGATGCATATTTAACAGGTGCTAATTTTGTTATAAAGGAAAGAGATACAGGAGATGTACATAATTCTCCAATTGTATGAAATAAATATGCTAAAAACACCCAAACCATCGCAGCTTTTCCAAATTCTACTGCTGAAGCTTCAACTGATGCAAACATCATAAATATATAACCCATCCCCATTATAATTGTTCCAATCGCCATTTTAAATAGAGAAGAAGATTCGAAACCTTTCTTTTTCCACCACACCCAAAACATTCCAATTAATGATCCAAAAATTATAATATATCCTGCATTTAATGATTGAAATACTGCAGCTGGAACTTCACTAATGAAAGACAAACCTATTTCTCTGTCAACTTTTGTGTCTGTATAAAGATTCATTAGTCCACCTGCTTGTTCAAAAGCTCCCCAAAAAACTATAACTATTAAAAAAGATATTAATAAAACAATAACTCTATCTTTTTCTATTTTAGTTAGAGGTTTTTTAAGTGCTTCTAATTCAGTGGTGTCACTTGAATTACCTAAAAAGTTACCAACATGAATCAAATATTTTTGCCCGTAAATAAAAACTAATTGACCCAAAATCATTCCAATTCCAGCTAGTCCAAAACCATAGTGCCATCCATATTCATATGCTACCAACCCTACTACAATACTTGAAAGAAATGCACCTATATTAATCCCAATGTAAAATATAGTAAAACCTGAATCTCTTCTAATATCATCTTGACTATACAAACCACCAACCATAGTAGAAATATTTGGTTTTAGTCCTCCAACTCCAAGAATTATTAATATTAATCCAGTAAAGAAAGCCCAAGTTGTGGGTACTGCTAAAATTCCATGTCCCAAACAAAGTAAAAATCCACCATACATAACTGTCTTTTTTTGTCCTAAATATTTATCAGCTATCCAACCACCGGGAATTGCAGCCACATAAACTAACATAGTGTACCAGCCGTATAGCCATATTGCATCCTTTGTAGACCAACCTAAACCTGGATCAACTGCCATTGCAGATGTTGCAACGTATAAACTTAGTAAAGCTCTCATTCCATAATAGGAAAATCTTTCCCATAATTCAGTAAAAAATAAAACATACAAACCAACAGGATGACCAAACAATTGTTTTTGTGAATCTAGCACATTCGGATTATTCATAAAATAATTTTAAAAATTAAATTCTAAAATAGTACAATTATAATAATTAACCTTATTTATTGATGAAATTATTTAGAATAGATTGGTATATTTGAAACAAATTAAAAAAATGAAAAAGCCAGTAATTGGATTCTCAAAACTTGACAAATCTCAAAAAATTGATTGGCTTATAGAGAATTATTTTTCTTCAAATAATGATGTAAAAAAAATTATTAAAGAATATTTTAATAAGAACAAAAAACTACAAAATTTACATGATGAATTTGCTGAAAATACAATAAGTAACTTTTATCTTCCTTTTTCAGTTGCTCCGAACTTTTTGATTGATGATAAACTTTTTACAATTCCAATGGTTACTGAAGAAAGCTCTGTTGTAGCTGCAGCTAGTAAAGCAGCAAAATTTTGGTTGGAAAGAGGCGGGTTTAAAACTATTGTTTTATCTACAGAAAAGGTTGGCCAAGTGCATTTTTTTTATAAAAAAGATTATAAAAAATTAAAGGAATATTTTAAAAAGATAAAATCTAAATTATTGAGTGATATTAGTTTTATCACAAAAAATATGAAGAAAAGAGGTGGTGGAATTAAAGATATAAAGCTTATTAACTTAACAGACAAACTTGAAAATTATTTTCAAATCTTAGCTACATTTGAAACTAAAGATGCAATGGGTGCAAACTTCATTAATTCATGTTTGGAACAATTTAGTAAGACCTTTAAAGAAAATTATGATGATCCATCAGATGTTGAAATCATAATGTCAATATTATCAAATTATGTCCCAAATTGCCTAGTTAAAGCAGAAGTTTCTTGCAAAATTAATGAGCTTAAGGATGAATCAATAAAAGATCCAAAGAAATTTGCGAAAAATTTTATTAGAGCAGTTAAAATAGCGCATATTGACAAGTATCGTGCTGTTACTCACAACAAAGGGATAATGAATGGAATAGACTCAGTCATAATAGCAACTGGAAATGATTTTAGAGCAATTGAATCAGCTGCCCATGCATATGCATCAAATAATGGCACTTACAAAAGCCTAACGAAAGCATCAATTAAAAATAACATTTTTAAATTTTCTATAGAAATTCCATTGTCACTAGGTACTATTGGAGGTTTAACCAAACTACACCCATTAGCAAATTTATCTCTCAAACTATTGGGGGAACCTTCCTCGAAAGAATTAATGAAAATCACAGCTGTTGCTGGATTAGCTCAAAATTTTGCCGCAATTAAATCTTTAATTACTACAGGAATTCAGCATGGTCATATGAAGATGCATTTAATTAATATTTTGAATCTACTTAATGCAAGTGATAGAGAGAAATTAAAAGCTATAGATTATTTTAAATCTAATAATGTTAATTATAATAGTGTTAATACTTTTATTAATAGATTAAGAGATGTTTAATGAATATTATAGTAATGGCAAACTACTATTAACAGGTGAATATGTAGTTTTAGATGGTTATGAAGGATTAGCACTTCCCACAATATATGGTCAAAAGCTTTTAGTAAAAACAACAGCAGAAAAAATTATTAATTGGACTAGTTATGATTATAATAATTCAGTTTGGTTTAAAAATAGTTATTCAATTGATAATAATGGTGATATTATTTCATTAATAAAAAATGATAAAATTTCGCATAGTTTATTATCAATTTTTAAAGGAATCCAAACGTTGAATCCACAAATTTTTAATTCATCTATAGGATATGATTTTAAGACTAAATTAAGTTTTGCAAGAAATTGGGGATTAGGAAGCTCATCTACATTAATTAGTAACCTAGCTAAATGGGCAAATATAGATCCATATAAATTATTACGACTAACATTTGGTGGAAGTGGATATGATATTGCATGTTCATTTAATAATAAGCCAATATTATTTAATAATTCCAATAATACTAATTTAGTTAAAGAATGTGATTTCAACCCAGATTTTAAAGAATATATATATTTTGTTTACTTAGGAATTAAGAGAAATAGTCAAGAAGCAATTAAAAAGTATCAAAATTTAAAAAAAAGTAAATCATTTTCTAAATCAAAATTCAAACTAATTAATTATGAGTTAATTAATTCAACTAAACTTCAAGAATTTGAAAATATTCTTATTGAACATGAGAAAATTATTTCAAATATAATTAATCAAAAAACAGTTAGAGAATTATTATTTAAGGATTATAATAGTGGAGTTGTCAAAAGTCTTGGTGCATGGGGCGGAGACTTTATTTTAGCAACAGGAAAACTAGAAGATATGAATTATTTTAAGTCAAAGGGATACAATACTATATTTAAATATAAGGATCTAATAAAACAATGATCTATTATCATCTTCTATTTCAGCAAGTTCCTTTAAACTTTCATAAACTTTAGAATTTAAATTATTTAATTTTGCTTGGCCTAAATTTTTAGCAAAATTAAAATAACTAGGTAAGGGCTCAGATTTTGTAAGTTTATCTAAGTATATGTAGAAAACTCCATTATTTCCAACAATTGCTTTTGATGTTTCACCTTCGTTGAGACTAAATGCACTTCCTATAACTTTAGGTTCTTTTCCAACTCCAGATAATGTCGGACTTGAAATATTTATTGCTCTGGCAGTTTGAATTGCGACATTTTGAGAAGATGCAATAGATTCAAGGTCTTTAGAATTTATTTTATTTATAATAATTTTAGATTTTTCTAAATTTTTTAAAATAGGTGATGCAGAAATTGATGCTTTTTCATTAGACATTAATCCCTCCTCATTTATTGACGTTAACATTGCAACAACATAACCACCTTGTTGAGTGTCATATATATTAATATCTCCAACGTTGGTGTCAGAATTAAATAACCATTTTACCAATTTTCGTTGTGTACCAAAAACTCCAGGAACATTTTCATCTAATTCTTTAATAGAATTTACAGGTTTAACTATATATTCATTTTCTTTTGCTACTTTTCTAAAATCACCATTCAATGCAGATACTTTAAATTTAGAAACCAAATTAAAATTCTTTTTTAGGGTTCTATCTGAAGACTCTATTTTAAATGCCAGGTCAGCAACTTTTACAGCTTTACTTTTTTTAGTTCGAGATAATATTTCCACTACATGAAATCCAAAAACAGATTCAATAACTGAAATTTTTCCAATATTATTATTAAATGAGAAATCTTTAAATTCATTACCAAAACCCTCCTGATTGTAATGAAATTTTCTTAAACCACCTGTACTAAGAGTTTGAGTATCAGATGATAAATTTAATACCTTACTAAAATTATTTCTATTTTTTTTAATTAAATTATAAATACTATCTGCAGTAATTTTAGCTTCATCTCTAGTTCTAGTTATTTGCTCATTTGGGATTGAACCTGTATATGAAATCAAGACATGTCTAACTTCAGTTGAATCAGATAACATTTTGGTATCTAATAGTTTGGTAACTTTCATAAAACCACCTTCAGAGTATGGTCCGTGAATATCTCCTATTTGTAAATCATAAATAATAGGAGCAATTTCTTTTGAAAATAAATCTTTAAACACGTAATAATCTTGAAACTTAATATCTGAATTTTGTTCTAAAAATGACTTATGATCTTTAGTATTTTTAAAACCTAATTTTGTTTCTGATTTATTAGTTTCTGGATTAAACTCAACATTGTCATTAATCAAGCTTGTTAACTTACTAGATAAATCCTCTTTATCTAGATCAGATGGAATATCATTAAATTTAACATAAACAAAATCTCTTGAATTATCAACACTATATTTTTTTGGGTTATCATTTACATAATTTTTTATCTCAGATTTAGAAATTGAAATAAGTGAATCAGGAATTGATGTAAATGGAAAGTAAACAAATTTTATGTCAGCATTATCGTTTTGAAAATGATGATTAATTTTAGCATCTAACAGAGTTGATCTTAATCCTGAATTAATCATATTGAAATAATTAGTCTCTAAGCTTTTTTGGGATATATTATTTTCAAGTTTGATCCACCTTTGATAATCCATAGGTTGTCCCTGAAGAGGTATCGCCTCTGGCTGAATTTCTTTAAGATTTAAAACGAACTCATTTAATTTAGCTACATCAAAAAAACCTTCTTGATTTTTAAAATCATCAAACGAGCCAAAATTATTTTCTATTACAGAACTCATTTGATCTTTCTGAACTGATATTCCAAGCTTATTAAATTCACTTTTTAAAATAACTCTTCTTAATTCTTCATCCCATACCAAGTTCATGGATTGTATTTTTGATCTTATACCATCATTACTCTCTTCTTGAAATTTTACTTTAGCTTCAAATTCGTCATAATCAATTTCTAAATCATTTACAGTTGCTAAAACATTTTGATCTGATAATGAAAAACCATCGTTATTTTTAAATACATCAGCTAATACAAAGGCAAAAAGGGCCATTGCAATTACTAATATTAACACTAATGATCTTTCTCTTATCTTATTTAATATTGCCATTTTAAAATAATTTATTTATGGTTGCCAAAAGTAATGTTTTTCTAGTTAATAATAAAAAAATATTATTTATTGATTAATAGATGAACTTTATTAATTTTTGTGTCAGAGGCATCTATTATTGTAAAAGAAAATAAATCAATAATTACTTCTTCATTGATTTTGGGAATCTCCTGTGTGAAATTAACAATAAGACCTCCTAATGTACTATAATCATCATTACGAGGAAGATTTAAAGAATATTTTTCATTCAAATAATCGACCTCTAAGCGTGCAGAAAACTCAAACTTATTATCTCCTAATTTAAAATCAGTAAGTTTGATTTTATCAAATTCATCATCAATCTCACCAAATAATTCTTCCACGATATCCTCCACAGTAATCATTCCTGAAGTTCCTCCATATTCATCTAAAACAATAGCTATACTTTTTCTTTTTTTTGTTAATATATTTAGTAAATCTTTAATTAAAATTGACTCAGGAACAAATTCTACAGGTAATAAAATTGATTTAATTGTTTTAGGTTGTTTGAATAAGTCATGAGAATGAACATATCCAATTATATCATCTATAGAGTTTTTATATATTAAAATCTTAGTTAAACCAGTAGAAACAAATAGTTTATTTAACTTTGAAATATAATCATGTATTTCTAATGCTTGTAATTCAATTCTAGGGATCATGATATCTCTAGCTTTAGAGTCAGAAAATTCTAAAGCATTTTGAAATATCTGAACTTCTTTATCCATATCATCATCTGAAGAAGCATCAATTTGTTCATCTACATAATTGCCTAATTCATCTTTACTAAAAGATAGTTGAATTCTATCTTCTTCAGTTTTAAAGATAAATTTTAATAATAAATTGGTAATCCATAATACAAAATCAGAAACATAATAAAATAATATATAAAATAAGTAGGCTGGAGCTGAAAAAAATTTTAAAAATTTAAAAGAATAGATTTGAAAAAAAACTTTTGGTAAAAATTGTGCGGTCATTAAAATAATTATTGTTGAAATGATTGTTTGTGAAAGTAAATTAAAATCATTCAAGAAAACTTCTAATATAGGAAAATTCAATTTTGAGAGTTGATTAAAAATATCAATTAATATATCCCCCATAAAATAACCATAAACAACCAAAGCTAAATTGGTTCCAATTAGCATAGAAACAATGAATTTAGAAGGATTGTATGTTAATTTTGAAAGTATTTTTGAAGATATATTATTTTTCTTCTTTTCAATTTCTATTGAAATTTTATTTGATGAAACATAAGCAATCTCCATTCCCTCAAAAAAAGCTGAAAACATTAAAGAAATTATTATAATTATATAATCTGTATACATTATAAATTAATTATCCTTTTTATTAAATCGTTTTTGAAATTTTTTTCTAAAAAAAAATATAAAAATTGCTAATAAAGCTAAAAATAAAGAAGTTAATGATTTAATTAAATCAGCCTGATAAGTTAATAGAAAATCATAAAAGAAGATTATAGCAAATATTAAATATGCAAATTTAAATATGTTTAAAAATTTCATTTTTTAGAGTTCTAAGTTAAATATAATAATTATTCATCTAAATAAACATACCCGTTTACATCAAGAAAATTTATCTGAGTAAAATCAATGTTTGAATCAAAGCCAATTCCTGAAATATCTTTATCTAAAGATTTGTACCTAAATGGAAAATTAGTAAATAGCCATTGTTGTGACTTATTATAGTATAACTGGTCAGTAAATAAAGTATCCTTAGAACTAGTTATAATTACAATATTGTTTCTCATATCTACCAAATCAGTATTGTTGTATGAAATCAAATAATCTGCTGTTATAGTATTAAAGTTTTTATTTTTATCATAAAAAGTGATTTTTACAGACTCAGGAAATTCAAAATATGGGAAGTCTAGATTAGAAAAATTTAACATTTTAGAACTTTGCAGTTTAGATGAAACTAAACCAGAATCTGTATAAACAGAATTAAGATTCTTTGCAGATGTAATAGGAAAATCTGATTTACCTAAATCTCTAATTTCAGAAAGATCATTTTTACAATTATAAAAACATAATATCAACCCAAAAGCTATAGTATATCTAATCATAAACTTGGAACCTTAATACTACCTCCAATCCAGCATCCAATTTTAATTAGTTCTCCTTCTCTACCAGATGAAAATATTTCACTTTTTTGTGGTGCCTTTGATAAATAATTTTTTGAGGTACTATTAGCTACCTTTTTTAAATTACCATCAACTTTTGCTGCTTTTAAGACCTCCATAGATGCAAGCCAATAAACTGCACGTTGACTAAAGTTATCGGATCCACAGTTTTTAGCACTTGAAGCATACATCTGAGCTATAGCGATATAGCATTTACCCATAGATGGATTGAAACTCAATGCTTTTCTGTAATAACTTCTAGCTTTTGAAAATGACCCAGATTTTTTAAATTTAGTTGCAATTTTAAATAATATTTTAGCTTTTTTATATCCATCTGTTTCTAAATCAATTGCTTGGTTGTAATAGTCTAATGCTTGATCACTATTTCCCTCTTTGTCCTTAATAATTCCTAAGTAATATGAAGTATCAGGGTTGGGATCTAAATTATTTTTTTGTTGTAAAATTGTAACAAAAATCGGAGTATCTAAACAATCTTTATTAGCTAACCGATTCATAGCTCTTTGAAGCCATATCGCATCATTTTTATTTTCATCATAATTCTTTTCATATAATAGAACAAGATTTTCACAATTTGCTCTAATCCCTAATGAGATATCCATTCCTTTTAAAACTTGATCATAGCCCTTTAAATAACTATTATATGATCTTATTTTTTGTGCATCTTTTTTTGATAAATTCACTGAATCAGAATCATTCTCAGGTAAAAATTTATTAATTTTTTTAGTATAATTTTCTACTTCAGATTCGATTTTTTCTGAAATTTCATCATATTTAGTAAATAAATCTTCAGGAGATTTGACTTTTTCATCAAATAGCTTCACGGAAAGTTTGAAATAAGTTAACAAGTCAACTGGGTTATTAAAACTGTTTAAATCTATTTTAAATGCATTGTCAAAAAAATTATATAAATCAAGATTTGATATTTTTAGAATTTCTCTATGATCATATTTTAATTTTGCTGCTTTTGCAAGGTAGGCGCCTAATGGAGTTTTAGATTCAAAATTTTGTCTTCGTTGTTTATACAATAGTAATAAATCTTGTATATAATCAAATTTCTCTGTCCCAGTTGAGTTTTTTATCTTATACTTTAGAATCTTTTCACCTTGACTAAAAATATTAAGATTAAATTTTGGATTTCTATTTCTTAATTCCATCCATGGCTTATATGCAGCATCATAATTTTTAGCTTTAGCATATTCACTAAATATTGAAAGTGTATTTCTATCTTCTTCATTTTGTTGAGCATTAGTATTAAATGTAAAAAGATAAAAGGATATAAAAATGTAAAAGATATTTTTCATATTAATTGTATTTTCTCTTGATAAACCATCTGTCGTTTAATGATAAGCTCATCTTTAAATTCATAAAATTTTCTTTAACTAAGTTTTGCTTAGTAGTTCCTCGTTTGCCTATTTCAAATGCAATATTCATATTAGAAAACATATCCCCAATTGGAATACCTACACCAAAAGTCATACCAATTTCATTAATTGATTGATTATTAATGATTAAGCCTGTTTTTTCAACATAAAAACCAGATCTGTAAACAATTCTTTTTAACACATTATTAAATGAAGTGTATTCTGGAATATAATATCCTCCAATTGAAATTGTAGATCCATCTTCATAACTTGTATTTTGAATTGTTATTAAATCAGATTTAAATACACTTGTATTTATAAATGTGTATTCAGCTCCCAAAAACCATTTTTTTATCTTTCCCAATCCTAGACCAATTGAATATTTGGAAGGCATAGATAAATTTGTTTCCTTTAATCCAACAGATTCAAGATTCACTTCAATTTCGTTTATTGGAAACTCTTGATTAGTATTATTATTAATAACAACAGATGAAAAAGTTCTGTTATTTTGTGAATTTAGATTATAATTCGGTGAAAATGTGAATGCAGTTGTTAGTTGCATTTTATTAGAAAGCATTGGCTTAAAAGTTAAACCTAAATTATAATTAAAACCACTTAAGTCAGATCTGTTAATTTCTCTACTATGATAATCTAATGGGTCTAAATTATCGTCATATAAAAATTCAATAGCATTATTTTGAATACTACCAAAATTATAATCAATATTAATCCCAATAGCAAAACTTTCTGAAACCTGCATCGCTGCACCTAATAAAACTTTATTCAAACCTCCTTTTCCAGAGTATCTGTAATTGATCAAGTCTTCATTTCCAATTGATTCTAGCTTGTAACCCACAGAAGATTGAGGAATCAATCCAAATCCTATACCAAATTTTCCCATTGGAACTGATAATCCTAAATAATCAAAGGTAGTTGTAGAAGATTTTGAGTCATTATTATTAGTTTTAAATTTAATATCAGAGTTTCCAACACTAACTGTAAATTTTACTAGTTTACCCTCATTATTAAAAGCATTTAGGTCATTACTTGAAAAAGAAGAAGGATTTTTAAAATTCATATGAATACTGTCCGTAACTATACTCAACCTACCCATTGCACTATTTTCAGCGGTACCATTAAAACTTAAACTTCCTATACCATAAAATGAATATGGAGATGCACTTCCTTGAGCGTTTATATTAATAAATGTTATTGATAAAATTATTACTATTAGATATTTTTTCAATTCTCTATATTTAGTTTTATTAACTCATTTAATCCCTCAAAGAGGAAATTTTGATTCGCAAAGATGCTAATTTTTAATTGTTTAGACAAGAATTTAGAGTTTCCACCTGTTAAAATAACTGTTAAATTTTGATTATCAGATGAGTATTGATTAATAAATCCTTCAATTTCAAAAATAACACCCTTCAAAACACCAATATTGATAGAATCTTTTGTATTTAATGCTGAAAATCCATCAATTTCATCCAATTTGACCAATGGTAATTTGCTAGTGAACTCATTTAATGATTTAAGTCTCATATTTAATCCTGGTGAAATTACACCGCCATTATATTGATTCTTGTCATTTATAAAATCGTAAGTTATACATGTTCCAACATCAATTATTAAAACATTTTTAAATGGGTATTTAATTGATGCAGAAGAAACAAGTGCAATTCTATCGTTTCCTAATGTTTTTTGAGAGTAATTATTAATAAAAGGTAAATTTGAATTAAAAGATAAAAAATGAATATTTTCAAAATCAAATTGTTCAAAATTAAATTTAAAATCAATAACTGAACAAACAATTATGTTTTTAACTTTTGGATATAAACTAAAAATTAATTTTAACTCATTTTTAATATCATTTAAAAAAAAGGATTTTGTTAAAATTAACTTAACATCAAATAACGCAAGTTTGACCTTTGAATTTCCAATATCTAAAGTAATATTCATAAATTATTATTAAAGCAAATTTACAAAAATGAATTTTACAAATTAATTTTGGGGAATTATAAAAATGCATCTATATTTGCACACCCAATAAGGTACCTTAGCTCAGTTGGTAGAGCAACGGACTGAAAATCCGTGTGTCCCTGGTTCGATTCCTGGAGGTACCACTTTTAAACCCTTATAATATATATTATAAGGGTTTTTCTGTAGGCATATTTTACAATAAAATTACTATGATCCAATTAACATTATAAGTTGATAAAAATTTATTTATATTAGATAAAAAAATAATGGATAATACTTCAACATTTGCAATAGAATTTATGTCCAATGATTGGATTCGAAATGCATCTATAACAGTTTTGATTTCATCTATTTATTTCTACTTCATATATAATTTAGAAAAAAATAAAATCACTAAAGCTCTAAAAATTAGTGCCCTTGTAATTTTTACAATGACTATTGTTTATCATGTAATTTTAATTTTAAATAATTTATGGACTTTAAAAGAAGATCTACCACTACACTTGTGTAGTGTTTCGGCTCTAATTTGTTGCTTGATATTCTTTGTTAATAAAAAACAATATTTATTTGAATTTGTATTTTACTGTGGTATTATTGGTGGAACAATGGCTGTTTTAACTCCTCAAATTACTTTATATGATGGCAATTATTTTTTTTATATAATGTTTTATTTTAAACATGCATCAATTATTGTAATTCCTTTATTATTAATGTATAAATTAAAAATGAATCTAAGTAGATATTCATGGCTTAGAGTATTTGCTGCTATAAATATTCTTTTAGTTATTGTTACGCCAGTCAATGCTGCACTTGGATCTAATTATCTGTATGTAGCTGAGCCTCCAATTGCAAAAAACCCTCTTATTTTAGGTACAGGAGAAAATACTATTTTGGGTTTACCAGATTATGTATTTGGTTTTGAAATAATAATATTATTATTACTATTTCTATTTTACCTAATATTTAAATCCAAAAATAAAAATGTTTAGATTTTTATTAATTTTATTGTTTTTATTTAGTTGCTCAAATTCTAATGAAGTTGACACTAACCTTATCCCTGAGGATAAATCTAAAATATTTATAAATAAAGATATTAATCCACAAGAATTTAGTGAACAAGCAAAAGCACATACTATTAATTGGATGAAGTTAAACGAACTATCAAAATTAATAGATGAATTAAAGTTAGGTGATTTTTCTTCGTTTAAAGAAAAAGATGACTATTTAAATAACTTTTTTGCTGATTTATTAAAGTCTATTCCTAAAGAATTAAAACAAAAAAATATAACATCTAGACTACTTGTAATTGAAAACAGCATTTTAAACTTTAAATCAAAGTTATCAAGCTCTAATTCATCTATTAATTTAAATCAACATAAAATTAAAATCATCAACGCTTATTATAACTTTATATATATAATTAATAAATCTGTAGAGAAAGAATCACAGCTTATTGATTAACCTTTTTTTGAGATAAAAGAGCATCTTTACTGATTTTAGCAAGATTAAAGTTAGGTGCAATTGCTAAAGCTTCATCCATAATTGCTATAGAAGCATCTATATTTAGTAATTTATCTTCCTTGAATTTTACTAATCCTTTTAAGTATAAAAATGCCGCTTTCATGGGAACTTGATATTGATTTTGAGATTCATAAAAAGTTCTTGAAACACCTTCTTTAGAATTTGCAATCCCAAAAGTTATGTGCTTAGTAGCACCCAATAAGTCATCTAATTGAATTTTAATATCTGCTAGCTCATATGCTATTAAAGGATTTGGATTTCTTCTATATAATTCGTCAAAATGAATTACAGACCTTTCAAGCTGATTTAAAACCTGAAGAGAAATAGCTTTAACTTCAACAGCCATATCAGAATCATTTTCATTAGGCTCAATTCCTATAGTATTCAATGCTTGTATATGCTTACCTTCATTCATGTACAAAACAGCAAGAGTATCTTTTCTAGCTTGATTTGGAGATAAAATAGTTAAGTGTGTTAAAGCATTTATGACTCCTTGAACATCTCCCTGAGTTTTCATTTGATTATAATAATCTTCATAATGATTTAACAGAGTAGAATTGTCTTGGGAAAAAGAAAAAAATGTAGATATTAATAATACAGTAACAATATTTGTTTTCATAGTTAAAATTTGGAAAGCGAATCTAGTGATAAATTTAAATATTTACAAAAAAACAGAGGGAGTTAAGTAAGTTCAAACCATTTAAGTTTAATATTATTGTGGGTAAAGTCATTACAAAAAATAAGTCCACATTTATTTAAAACTCGGATTGACGCTATATTATCATGCCTAGTTATTCCAATAATGCTACTTATTGATTCAAAATTTTTTTTATAATAGTCAATAATTTCTAAACTTAATTCTGTAGCAAACCCCTTGTTCCAAAATTCGGGAAGTATCCTGTATCCAATATCAAAATAGTTGATTCTATCATTAAGCTTTAGTGTATTATATTTTAAGCCAGCCCAACCAATAAATTCTTTTGTTTTTTTATCAGAAACATATAGTCTTCCGACTCCATAATCTTGATAATCATTCAATAATTTTTGAATATAAAACTTGGAGTCTTGAAATGTGGTAATTGGATTATTGTATAAATATTTATGGACCTCTTGATTTGAGTCTAATATAAATAAAGATTTATAATCGCTTTTTTTGAATTTTCTAATTAAACATCTTTTAGTTTCTATCATTTATTTTATAATTATTTTCCAACTTTTATTTCCTGAATTCAATATGTATATACCTGACTTTAATTGACTTGATGAGATAGATGTTGAATTTGAATCAAAATGATATTTTGCATTAATATGAATTTTTTGACCTATAAGATTATATAGTTCAAAAGTCTCAATTCCTAATGTGTTTAATATTTGAATTTTTTCATTTTTATTTACAGGATTTGACTTTAATTTAAGTGAATTATTGCTTAATGAAATTTCTGAAAGAGTTGAAAAATAACTAACTCCAAAATCATAGCTTTGATTACCAATAGTATTACCAATTATTCTACCGGGAATATCATCAATATATGGATGAATACCTCCCCATATTCTAGAAAGGCTACACTGGTCAGCAGCATCTCTATAAGTAGCCCATTGTAGTTCAATATCTTCACTGGGGCCTTCTTCAAAAATTAAGAATTCATCTTGTTTAGCAATAAATTTTCCAACTCCACCAGGGAAAAATGCACTTCCTGTGAAATTTGTAAGAACCTCTGCAGCTGCCCTAGAAAAAGTAGAATGACCTGAAACATATCCTGCGAAATTTGGAGTCACAAAAGTAGGTCTTTGATATGGCCACCAATTTTCAGCAAGAACCCAACCGACTCCAGCTTCTTCAAATTGAGTATCATCAATATAGTCATGCCCTCTCCAAGTATATAATTTAATTTTTCCTAAATTTTCATTGTCTATACCAATAATAGGATCTCCTTCATTAACAACTTCTATATATCCGTCAATTAATGGCAATCCTTGAGGGTTAAAATTATCTAGACTCGAATCGGTACTTTGTCCTAAATCAGATAAATATCTTATTATTGAAATTGGCCTAACATAATCATACCATCCTTTAATACCCCATACAGAAACTGCAACATCATGTAATGTCCCTCCTAATAAAAAATACGATTTTATATCCCACTCAAGATTATTTAAAGTATTTCCTACTCCTTGAAACTTTTTTATAAGAAGTGGATTATCATTAATTGTATTTAAAATTACAAACCAATGACCTGGAGGTGTTTCAGAGTCTGGCCCATCCGCCCAGAACTCTGCTAAAACCCTGGAATAATCCCCACGTAAGACATTTTGAGTAACATAAGGTTGATTTGTGAAAGGATTTATTTCATATCCAGTACTAAAATCTCCTCCATCAAAATAATTATAAAAATTATCATAATTTGAAAGTTCACTAGGCAGGTCTTCTATTGAATAATTACCAATAGAGTTTGGAGAAATATCCCATATTACATCACTATCGGAAGAGAGATGTGAACCCCAAACGGATACCATTGCAAAAGCATTAATAAAATCTAGATTTTCTTGATCAGAATTATTTAATAGAGTTGGAGCTCCAGGATCATGATATACATTGTATGTATTATTATCTCTAAAATAAGTAGTTAAGTCATCCTGACTTAAACCAAATGGTTTAACATTTCCCCATTCAGCACCTAAAAAAGCTGGTGTATTATCTGCAATTAAGTTTCCGCTTTGGTCAATGAATGCATTTAAAGTCAAAGGCTGCCATCTATTTGGGTCTATAATACTTTCATTTCCACTAAGTAACGGAATCAATGGATCATTAACAGGAATATAATATTGATTTTCATAGTCAAATTGTTCCATTGACCCATCATTAATACCATAATCAATGTAACTCGAAGCTATATAATTCCCTAAGTGTACAGGATTTTCAGAATAATCATCAATTTGTTCATTATTGATATCAAAACCTAATTCGATCATCAAATAATCTGCTAAGTCTGAAATATATTCAGAATTGGGAGATTGAGAAAATCTGTGTTTGATAATTCTGTATGCAGCATAACTTATTGCGGTATTAATATTTTCATTCTCAGATAGATTATTTTGAAAAGATTCAAAATCTATAGTAATCCCGTTTACAGATTGACCAACCAAGTACGTTGAGCCTTGATTTTTAATAATTGACCAAGCATCATACATGGCTGCACTAATATGAAATAAATTTCTAGCATGAACTGTAGGCCTAGCAAAATCATTTCGTATTGCTTGTAATAATACTTCATTCCAATATCTGGCGATTGAAAATTCACTATTTACATCTGGGTTAGAAATATTTAAATCAATGTTTAACGATTGAATATTGGTTGAGCAAGCAGAATTAGAAGCGATAACAGAAATTGATCCAATAGTATCTAGATTCCAAATAACTTCAACGTTTGAAGTCCCTTGACCAGATATTATTTCTCCATTAACTACGGTCCACAAATAATTTGTAGCATCTAAACTTTCAATGGAATAATTATAATTAATTAAAGGAGAAGGAGTTAGTTCACCAATTAAATTAGTAGCAGATAAGAATTCACAAGAACCATCATCCACGGTTGCTTCAGGGTTATAATTACAAGAATTAATATTTGTACATCCCTCAATTTTCTCAGAGGTATTGTTATTATCAATTATAATATCTTGATTTTCAATTATTGTTAGTGTTGAATTTACATCAATATTATAATAAGATTGAGGAAGTGAGCTTGGCCAATCAACAACTACACTATCAATTAGAGTTGCATTTTCTAAACCAAAATGAATTGGTTGAATTGATTGACTTTGATAAGAAGAACCATGATGAAGTCTTTGTTGGTTCAAATTATTATTAGGATAAACCTTAATCTTTGCCCCTAATGCATTATAGTTTGAGATAGTTCCTTGTAATTTAATTTTTATCCAATTCCCATCAATATCATTTGTGTAATAAGAATCAATTGATTTGTTTTCATAAAAAATAATAGGTGAGTCAAAATTTGTAACAATAAGATCTAAATCTCCATCATTATCATAGTCAAAAGAATTTACAGATCTACTATTTGTTTCGGGTTGATCCTCATCAGTTAAATTTTCAGGGTTAAATTTCCTAGAGTCTACCCCTTGTGATTGTTGTGGTTGATTTATAAAAAATTCATTTTTTTCATCCTGAGCAAACCCATTTGCTATAAATAAATCTTCATATCCATCATGATTATAATCTGAAAAATTAGCCCCCCAAGACCAATTGGTATTATAAATATTAATACTTTCTGAAATATTTGAATATTGATTGTCTAAAAATTCATCTTTATAAAAACTATTTTCTTTAATATTTGTAACTAATATTTCTAATTCGTTATTATTGTCATAATCAGTTATTGCTAGTCCCATACCATCATATGGGTCTAATAAATTATAATTTTCAGCCTGTTCTACAAATGTATTACCATTTTGATTAACAAGAAGCATGTTATCTTGGTCAAAATCATTTGCTATATATATATCAGGGTATTCATCATCATTAATGTACATAAGAATTGATGAAAAACTATTTGCTGACCCAATTATTTGAGATAAATCAAAACTCTCAAAAGTACTGTTACCTAAATTGGTATATAATTTATTATTGGAACTGTAATGATAATCGGTTATGAAAAGATCTAAAAGGCCATCTAAATTATAATCTATCCATAAAGCACCCGAGACAAAACAAGTATTACAATTCACAGCTAATCCAGATTCCTCTGTAATATTGGTAAATGTTCCGTCAGTATTATTTAAATATAATTGACTTTGATTTGAATTTCCTAAAAAAAGATCTGGAAAAGAATCATTATTAATATCTCCCCAAGAAGCCGAAAGTCTATCTCCAAAATCATCTTGAAGATTTAAAAAACCTAAATCATTCAATATTATATCATGCTCTAGGTTTTGTTCAATTCCACTATTAGCAGTTACATCAATAAAATTGCCATTATTAGTATTTTGCAATAGCCTACTCCATGTTTGAGAATTATTATTTTCTGAATTACTTCCAACTAAAAAAACATCTAGATCTCCGTCCTTGTCATAATCTGCAACAGCTACTCCATTATTATTTGAATAAATATCTAAATCGGTATATGATGAGGCATTTCTAAACTGTTGTGAAAAAACACAAGATGTTATAAAAAAAAATGTGTAAAAAAAATATTTACTTTTTAATAACATAAAATTGTTTAGACAATAACCTACTTCCTTATTTTTGGGATTTAAATACCTCTTTATAAATAGATATCCAAAAGTTTTCCTTGTTCTTTTACGCAATCTTTAAAATCAATTTTAAGTTTATTAATTAGTTCTTTTACTGCTACATTGTCTTCAATACTTGTCACACCTTGACCAGCAGACCAAATAGTACTCCATGCTTTTGCTTCAGCCTTAGCGGCATCTAATTCATCACCAAAATTAATTTTTTTTGAATTTCCCCACATTTCTTTACTTATTCCCATCAACTCTAAACTAGATCTCAAAAAACTAGCTGGAACCCCCGAAACAGCAGCGGTATAAACTATATCACTTGCACTAGAGTTAATTATCATTTTTTTATAATCATCTGAAGCTCTACTTTCAAGAGTGTTTATAAATCTAGTGCCCATATAAGCAATATCTGCACCCATTTGCATTGCTGAGGCAATATCACGTCCATTTGTGATACAGCCTGACAGAATAATTGTTTTATTAAAAAAGCTTTTTATTTCTGCTACAAGAGGCATAGGGTTGATTGTTCCTGCATGCCCACCTGCTCCTGCCGCAACAAGAATTAATCCATCAACTCCTGCCTCATTAGCTTTTTCTGCATGTCTTTTTTTTATTACATCGTGAAAAATTAAACCTCCATAACTATGAACTGCATCAACTACACTTGAAACAGCCCCAAGTGAAGTGATAATTATAGGAACTTTATGTTTTACGCAAATTGCTAGATCAGCTTGTACTCTAGGGTTAGTTTGATGAACAATTAGATTGACTCCAAATGGAGCTGCTTTTTTACCAGTTTCTTCTTCAAATTTTTTAAGTTCACTTTTTATCTCAATAATCCATTCTTCAAATCCCTCAGAGGACCTTTGATTTAAAGCAGGGAAAGTTCCAACTATTCCATTTTTACAGCACTCAATTACTAATTTTGGTCCTGAAATTAAGAATAAAGGAGCAGCTATTACTGGTATTGATAATTGTTGAATAAATTCTGGTTTTTTCATTATATTATTATTTAATTATTCAGCCAATTAGGCTTTCTTTTTTGATTAAAAGCCTCTAAACCTTCTTTTGCTTGTTTTGATTTAATGATTTTATTTAACATAGAATGTAAATATTCATGATTATTATTGTTATTAGATATAGTTTCGTAAGCCTCTAATCCTACTTTTATTGCAGCAGGTGAATTTAATTTAATTTCTTCTACCAATAAGTTTACTGTGATATCAAAATCATTTCCATCGGTTAAATGTGTAATTAATCCAAGATCAAAAGCCTCTTTTGCAGTAATAGAATTTCCTAAAATACACCAATTTAAAACTTTTCTTTCAGGCATAACTTTAGTTAAGCTAGCCATTACTTGAAACGGAAATAAACCTCTTTTAACTTCAGGAAGAGAAAAATTTAATTTATTATCTGCAATTACAAAAAGACAACCAGCTAGAATTAAAAAACCTCCAGCATACACATTTTCACGAACACAAGCTATAGTTGGTTTATGAATTTTTCTAAATAAATCTCCAATGATTACTGGATATTTTGGTAATGGAATAGAAGAATTATTAGGTTCAATATCTCCAGACATAGCTTTTAAATCAGCACCTGCACAAAAAACAGATCCTTCAGCTTCAAACAATACAATCCAAACAGAACTATTAAAATGTGCATAGTGCATAGCAAAAGCAATTTCATTTATCATTTGAGGGTGCAAAGCATTTTTTTTGTCTGGTCTATTTAAAGTTATTTTAAAGACATTATTCTTTTCTTCTACATTTATAAAAGAGAAATGAAAACTAGAAAAATTTTCTAGTTGATTTTTTTTATAATTATTCATTTAGTTAAAGTTATTCAATTAAAATGAACCTATTTTGAATCTTATTCATATTTTTTTAGGTTACTCATTATCATAAATTATAATTTAAACCTGTAATATTCCCATATTAAATTGCTTTTTAATTGGAGCATGATTAGCAGCTTCAATACCCATAGAAATCCAAGTTCTAGTTTCAAGTGGACTAATCACACCATCAGTCCAAATTCTTGCTGCAGAATAATATGGTGAAATTTGTTGATCATAACGTGATTTAATTTGATCAAATAATTCTGTTTCTTTTTTAGGTGTAATTTTTTCTCCATTTTTTTTTAGAGATGCTTTTTCTATTTGTAATAAAACCTTAGCCGCTGAATTTCCACTCATAACCGCTAACTCAGCACTAGGCCATGCGACAATTAATCTTGGATCATAGGCTTTCCCACACATAGCATAATTTCCAGCTCCATAAGAATTCCCAATAATAATGGTAAACTTAGGAACCACTGAATTACTAACAGCATTTACCATTTTTGCTCCATCTTTAATAATTCCGCTATGTTCAGATTTACTACCTACCATAAATCCTGTTACATCTTGTAAAAAAACTAAGGGAATTTTTTTTTGATTACAATTAGCAATAAATCGAGTTGCTTTATCTGCTGAATCATTATAAATAACTCCTCCAAATTGCATTTCTCCTTTTTTTGTTTTAACTAGTTTTCTTTGATTAGCAACAATACCAACAGCCCATCCATCTATTCTTGCATATCCCGTCACAATAGTCTGTCCATATCCTTTTTTATATTCTTCAAAATCTGATTTATCAACTAAACAATTAATAATATCTAACATATCATATTGAGAGGTTCTTTCTTTTGGAAGTATTCCAAAAATATCTTCTTCATTTTCTTTTGGTGGTTCACTTTTTATTTTATTAAAACCTGCTTTTTCAAAAACACCAATTTTATCAACTATAGTTTTTATTTTATCTAATGCATCCTTGTCATCAATTGCTTTATAGTCTGTAACACCTGAAATTTCACAATGCGTAGTCGCTCCACCTAAAGTTTCGTTATCAATATTTTCTCCAATCGCAGCTTTAACCAAATAACTTCCAGCTAAAAATATACTAGCAGTTTTATCTACAATTATTGCTTCATCGCTCATTATTGGAAGATATGCTCCTCCAGCAACACAACTACCCATAATTGCTGATATTTGGGTAATTCCCATACTACTCATAACAGCATTATTTCTAAATATACGTCCAAAATGATCCTTATCTGGAAAAATCTCATCTTGCAATGGTAAGTATACACCGGCAGAGTCCACAAGATAGATTATTGGTATTTTATTTTCAATTGAGATTTCTTGTGCTCTTAAATTTTTTTTTGCTGTTATAGGAAACCAAGCTCCTGCCTTAACTGTAGCATCGTTTGCTACAACTATACAGAGTTTCCCTTTTATATATCCAATCTTTACAACTACGCCACCAGAAGGACAACCCCCATGATCGGGATACATATCATCTCCTGCAAAAGCACCTATCTCAATTACTTGTTTTTTATTATCAAATAAGTAATCAATTCTATCACGAGCAGTCATTTTCCCTTTATCACGATGTTTTTCAATTCTATTCTTACCGCCTCCCAATTTCACTTTTACTAAACGTTTTCGTAAATCTGAAACTAATAGCTTATTAAAATCTTCGTTTTTATTAAAATTAATATCCATATGAACTGAATTATTATTTTTTAATAAATGAGCAATATTTTATTTGTTAAAAAACCAATTAAAATTATTTATATACTCGTTTTATTAAATATAATTTTTTTCTATTGAGCGTTTTTAAATATAGTAAAAAATAAAAAGAATTATTATTAATTAATAGAGAATAAAAGTATTTAAAATCTAAAGCTCAAAAAAAAATGTTGTTTTATAATCTCATATTTTTGCGGATAATAATAAAAAAAATTACCTTTTGCATACTTTATAACCAGCAATGGTTTAAAAGTCTCCGTCAAACAATTAAACTATAA
>Ga0213862_10000065_pt1 | contig 38937 bp, 29 predicted proteins | sample PICome_7_FD_160092 | JGI IMG/M metagenome (GOLD analysis project Ga0213862, IMG submission 160092) | Coastal seawater microbial communities near Pivers Island, North Carolina, United States - PICO266 | ecosystem: Environmental > Aquatic > Marine > Coastal | place: USA: North Carolina... | reverse complement strand
CTGAGAACTCAGAATTGGGCAGCGTTAAACGTATCTTTGGAAAAAATCAGCAATTGGAATTCAGAAGAATTTTCCAATATTGATTATGGCTCATTCTTATACTACGGTAACCCAACGGATTTCAATGGTGAAGAATCAATCAGAGACGCATACGCTTCACATGTTAAGAAGATATCCCAGCAAAGCTTAGATAAGTACACTGGTATCTTTAAAAGTCTAGGTTTAGTAGCGATTGGTATTGCATTACTCCTTGGTTTACTCCGCAATCCAATTAATAAGTTGATGCACGGCGTCGTATAAGCTTTAGCATAATTTTATAACTAAAACCCCGCGCCGTGGCGCGGGGTTTTCTATTTTAGGGGTATGAGAAAATTTGCCTTACTCCTACTGCTCAGTCTTACGGTTAATACTAACGCGCAAGAGAAGATTCAATGGATGTCCATTGAAGAAGCGTATGCCCTGACTTTGACCGAAGCAGCACCAAAGAAAATCTTCATTGACGTGTATACAGATTGGTGCGGATGGTGCAAGCGTATGGATAAAGCAACCTTCCAAAATCCAGAGGTAGCTGCCTACATGAATGCACATTACTACAATGTGAAATTTGATGCAGAGCAAAAAGAAGCCATTGAAATGTTGGGCAATACCTTTGAATTTGTTCCACAAGGAAACCGAGGGTATCATGAACTTGCCGCAGCACTGCTCAATGGAAAAATGAGCTATCCCACTGTAGTCTTCATGAATCCTAAATTCGAAATGCTAAGTCCAGTCCCTGGATACCAAGAGGCCACTCCATTTTTGAAGGTAGCAACGTTCTTTGGTGATGATATCTACCGAACGGTACCTTGGGAGGAATACGCAAAACAATAGCACAATAAAAAGCCCCGCAATGCGGGGCTTTTTGTTAAAACTTAAAATCGTAACCCTTCAGGGTCAATTTATCGTATTTCTGCTGATTGAATTCATACAATCTGCTCGGCTTCTTATTGCCTGGTGCCTCAAATACCGTTTCTTCAGTATCAATCAAAAGCTCACTGCGCATAAACTTCTTGCGGAAATTACGCTTATCCAGGTCTTTACCGAGACATTGCTCATATAAAGAGTGGATCATATTGAACGTGAATTGCTTTGGCAACATTACAAAACCAATAGGACGGTGTTTTACACGGCGCTTTAGACGCTCGTATGCCATTTCTAAGATTTCGTTGTGATCGAATATCATCTCCGGTCGATCCGCTAAAGAAACCCATCTGTACCCTGGCGTTTTCACTTCTTTGACCACATCCCAATTCAATAAAGCAAAGTAGGCGATGTTCACTACTCTACCCATTGGGTTGCGGTACACCTTCGCGAAGGCATTGAGTTGCTCCAAATAGACCTTATCTACACCTAAAATGCGGTTCAACATGCGTTTCGCTACCTCTTCTACGCTTTCTCCTGCAGATACCCAATTGCTCGGTAACATCGGAGCACCTTTGTAAGGCTCTTGTGATTTTTCGCCAATCAAAGCAACCAATTGTTCTCCATCGAACGCCATTAACACCACGGAAGTCCCTAAAGCAACATCAAATTTCATACTGTATTATTTTAATGCAAAAATATAAAATGTCATTTTGGGACCAACACTACAAAGTTAAATTATAGTAAAATCAATGGTTTTCGACTGTTAAGTTCCAAAACGAACCTAAATAACGTATCAAAAACAGATTTTGTTCAAACGACTTTCGAAGAACGAGGAAAGCTGTCCGCCTGATTTAAAACGCCTCGCCAATGAAGAAATAAACGCCACTTCCTTCCCGAGTAAATGCAAGGTCAATACGCGTGTAGATGTCTTTTTCTGGGAAAATCAGGTAGCGAAGACCGGCACCCGCGGTCGGCAGCATCGCATCCCAAGCAAAAATATTCTGTGTGCCATATACCTGACCGGCAGCCAGAAAGGCACTCGCACCCCATTTTTTGGAGCCGGAAAAGGGTAAGATTCGATATTCCAATTGGGCCGCAACTAAATTTTGATCACGGTACCTACCTAAATAGTACCCACGCATCAAACTCTCGCCGCCCATCAGCGCCAACATATTGAACGGCGCTTCGCCAGCTGTAAACTGACCGTACACCTGCGCTGCGAGCACACCGTTCTTTCCCATAGGCCTGTATACGCGATTATCCGTGACATAGGACGTAAAATTAAAATCGCTTCCAAAGACATTAGAATAATTCAAAAACGCCCATTCGCTATACACCCCTTCACGTGGGTTCATAGCATTGTGGATATTATCATAGAGCACACCTAAACCCAATCCTAGATTCGTCGAACCGTTCGCACCTATTTCCGGAGCCTCAAAGTTCGCCGCAGTATTTGCGTAGGATACATTTCCAAGACGCTGGTAGTCCAATTCCAGGCCAACATACAGTGAAGGAACTACTGCTCGTAAAAAGCGCTCTTTCACTAACGTATAATTGCCGTCTATCAAAGCAGTGTATTCCTTCGGCGAATCAGGACCTACCCCGTAATAAAACAACGGAAAACTCTGGTACCGCACTTTCCCGTAGATGAACCACAAATTTTCGTCGGTATAAACCGCGTGATCAAGCCATAGTCCGTATTGATTCTCTAACGTATAGAAGGTAAATGCTTTTAGCTCACTCAGACGATTCGAGATGTCATTCTGCGCCGAATAGATGTACAAACTAGAAACACCAAACTCCCAACGCGTCTCAGGTGAATAGGCAATGGTTGGGTAATTTATCAATTTAGGTTGCGCCGGATCGCGCAGGGTATCGTTTAGTAATCGGTCAAAATAGCTGAAATACCTACCTCCCGTTTCTGTGTTTGTGGTCTGTCCAAAACACAACAACGTAAAAAGTAGAAGAGCGGATAGGTAAACGGATCTCATAAATTCATGTATCACATTAAAGTTAGTGCTTATCCAAAAGAAACCCTCTTTTCACCGCTGTTATTGCAACTAATCATCGCACTTGAAGAAAATTAAAAAGCCCCGCAATGATGCGGGGCTCTCCTATTCAATGGGTTTTCTTCGACATTACTGACCGTTACGTCAGTCGAAGTTTAGCTTTATCCCCAGTCCAGTCAACGACTTTAATTGCCAACCTTCATAGGCGTCAAAATCTCTGATGAATTGATAGTTTACATTCAAGGTAAATCGTTTATCCAATCGATAATATGAGATCACTTCCCCTCGAACATCTAAGGCTGGATTCGTATCAAAATAATTATAGAAGAAATCCGTTCTCAACAGAAGGCGCACCTTTTTCCAATACATTTTATTAAAGTTAAGCGTGGCATTAGCGCCTCCTTGAAGAAGTGTGCTGCTCGTACTGTCCACACCAAATGCTCCTAGCTCTCTAATTTTCGGATCAAGGACAACGGTAGTTTTTGTCCCCAGCGGTGAGAAATAGAAATTCCAACTCTCGTACCTATTGCTGATTGCCCCCAATGAAAATTGTAAATAAACAGGGGAACCCAGGTTACTAATCATCGTGGTCTTCGCGGTATCCTCAATGGCATAACCGGGCATGGACTGGGTGGTTAATTCTATTTGCGTAGACAATCTTAATAAACGCTTATCACCAATTCCACCACGAGAGAAATTCACTACATATTGAAGATTATCTATCGTTTTCGTAGTTTTTTCGTTTTGATAATTGAGTCCGTAACTCGCCTGAATTAAGTGATTTGCGGTCCTTTTTTTTGACTGTACTTTTAATTGCTCACGAATCATGAAAGACGCATTCGTATTGCTCTCGCCACCTTGAGTCCAATTCGAAAAGTCCGTTCTCATCAAATTCACATTGTATAAAGCTTTGTGGTCGTAGACTCTCTTTTTTGTGGTATCCGTTTGCGCAGACAACCCTAAAGAAAATGCCAAACTGACAATGGTGAAAACTTTAAACCCGAATGTTTTCATTATTTTGTATTTTTAAACTTTAAAACAAAAATCAAAATTAAGTATTTAAACATGAAAAAGATTTTATCTATTGTCTTTTTGTGCGCGACCACTGTTGCTTTTGCACAAGTAAATCCATCAAGCAGTACGCAATCAACCTTAACCGGAGGTGCAGCGGCAACTTCTAAAATGACACCTGCGACCTTAGCACAGGTATCTATGTTAGACATGAATAGATTCCATGGAAAGTATGCGAACGGAAACGTTGAAGCCCAAAGTGATGTGATTGGGATTACTCATTCAGACGGTATTAATCAGCCGTTAGACTTTCAAGGCACTGTAATCATGGCGAGCACTGCTTCACTAGAGTTGAACGGAACTGATGCGATCAGCGGTCAAGCATTAACGCTGGAAATCACTCCAGCTGCTCAAAGTAAAGCAACACCGAGAGAACTTTATATTATCAATGAGGTGGGTGGTAGTAACGTTTGGATACTTACAGAAGATCCTTTCAACCCTAAGAAATAAGGTTTTACCCAATTAAAATAAAAAAAGCACTTCCTTGAGGAAGTGCTTTTTTTTTGAAGGGTGAAAGACGGGGTTCGAACCCGCGACCTCCGGAACCACAATCCGGCGCTCTAACCAGCTGAGCTACAATCACCATGTTAAGGGCCGCAAATATAATCGGAAACTGAGAATATGTGCAACCAATATTTACTTTTTTAAAAGACCACCCACATGGTCACCACACACAGGACTAGAAGAAAGGTCAAAGCCCTTGTGGTACTGCTCATTGGAACAATATTCTCCTTGCTCCAGACTAACGTTTCATCGTCATAGCTTTCTGCATCAGGTCGCAAAAGACTCACGCCAACGAGAATGACCGAACAAATCGCAAAGAGCAACAATGCGTAGTGAAGAAAATTCATGTGTACCATCCAGCCAATAAAGCCGGTATATTCCCCACCTGCTACCTCTAGGGTGAGTCGGCCCACGCCCAGTACGGCGCCCGAAAGTAACGCCCATTTGGCACCGGCGGCATTGATCTTTTTAAAGAATATACCCAATAGGAAAGCGGCGGCTATTGGCGGTGAAATATACGCTTGAATAGACTGGAGTTGCTGGAATAATCCACCTTGAATGGCTTGCATTAGTGGGATCCAGCCGATACCAAGAGCTACGAGAATTACCGTAGAGATACGCCCTGCATTCACCAATTCCTTATCGGTCGCTTGAGGACGGTATTTTTTATAAACATCGAAAGTAATAAGTGTCGAACAGCTATTGAACACAGAGCTTAAAGAGGACATTAAAGCCGCCAATAAACCGGCAACGACTAAACCGCGAAGTCCAGCAGGCAGTACTGTTTTTACCATTAAAGGCAAAGCTGCATCGTATTGTGTTTCGCCGTCGACAACAAAAGTGAGCAGTTCAGGATTTTTTTGTGCCAAGGCATAGGCGATGACACCGGGAAGCATGAAAATGAAAATGGGCAATAATTTCATGTAACCACCAAACAGTGCCCCTTTTCGAGCGGTATCTATATCTTTTGCGGCAAGGACGCGCTGAACTATGAATTGATCCGTACACCAATACCATACACCTAGAATTGGTGCACCGAAGAGGATTCCCGTCCACGGATAGTTTGAATCGCTCGCTGGTCGCCATAAACTCCAGTGCTCGGGCGTGGTATTCGCAACCAATTCTTCTACACCCCCCAATTCTTTTAACCCGAAAACGGTCAACACAATGGAACCTCCGACGAGAACAAACATCTGCATCAAATCCGTGTAGACTACTGCTTTAAAGCCTCCAAAAATGGTATAAATACCCGTGGCGACTACGATAACAATTGCGCCGGTCCAGAAATTGATACCCAGTAATGCAGTGAAGACGATTGCTCCTGCGAAAATAGTCACCGAAATTTTCGTCAACACATAGGCTACGATACTCACATAAGAAAGGTACGTTCGTGCCCATCCGTCGTAGCGTTTTTCCAAAAACTCGGGCATCGTAAACACGCCTGAGCGCAAATAAAATGGAACGAAAACCCATCCTAAGAGGATGAGAATGAGTGCTGCCAACAATTCAAATTGGCCCGCGACCAATTCCCCCGCAGCACCCTGTCCAGCTAGACCAACAAGGTGTTCAGAGCCTATATTTGAAGCAAATAAGGAAGCGCCAATGACAAACCAACCCAGGTTTCGACCGCCTAAGAAATAATCTGCCGCCTCACCATTTTCACTCTTTTTAGAACCGCTATAAAAGGCAATTATAAATACCAGGACAAAGTAGAGTCCTACTACGATGTAATCCGTTCCGTTCAACATGTTTCAGCGTGTTTAGTGTTCGATTTGACCAATTTAGTGTACAAAGGACAATTATTCACAAAAAATTCTAATCCGCACCCCCACATTCATTTGATTTTGACTTATGGCGTAACTTGGCGCAAGTGAAAACACCTCGAATTCTACATATTGTCAAATGGTACCCGCATTCTGCAGATCCTCAAAATGGGGGTTTCGTTCGAAAGCACATTCACGCTGTGGATTCAGAAGCCGCTGTTTTAGGCTTCTTAAACCACTCTGATCCGCCTGAAATTAATGGCGCCAGCACGCTATACGGAAGTAAAAACATGAGTACCGCTGCAAAATGGGGGGCCTATTTTGCAAAAGTAAAGGCCGTACAGCCCGACATTATTCATTTTCACTGCTATGCCCCAGATTTAGTACCACTACTCTGGTTTGCAAAACGTGCAGGACTGACAACTGTACATTCCGAGCATTGGTCGGGATTTTTACCACAATCACCTTATACCCTGAACGGCTGGCGTAAATTTCTAGCACGCTGGTATCTGAATAATTGCCATATGGTGCTGCCTGTAAGTCCGGCACTCGCTATTGGCATTCAGTCTTTTGCGCCACGCGCAAATTTGCACGTTGTCCCCAATATTGTAACGCATTGCGACTATCAACCTGTCGAAAAACGGCCTTCTACGAGTATTTGTGTGGTCGCGGATATTGTTTTTTCGATTAAACAGCAGGATACGATCATCGAAGTCTTTTCCGAATTACCGCAAATGCAATTTGAACTCCATTTTTACGGAGGCGGACCGGATGAATCGAGGCTCATAGAACTCATAAAGCCGCGCTCGAATATGTTTTTTCATGGACGCAAATCTAATGCAGAAATCCTCCAACACTTACCGCAACACCACGCGTTAGTGCTTTTCAGCGCTTATGAAACCTTCGGCATCACGGTGTTTGAAGCGCGTCAAGCAGGTTTATGGGCCATTGCAAAAAAGAGCTTTGGCGGTGCGCCACATTATGACGAAGGTTGTTTGACCGTTGAATCCACTGATGAGCTAAAAATGGCGCTTTTGAAGTTGGCCCATTTACCCCAACCAAAAGCAGCGAATTTTGAAAAACTGCGCCCAACAAGTATCGGAAATATGCTTTCATCACTATATTCATCACTTCTCTTCGCTTAACATCGAGTGTTTAGGAGAATTCCTATTATATTTATCACACCACAAAAAACACGTTTTATGAAGAAATTATTACTCGCTTTTGCTGGTCTTAGTGTCATTGGAGCTACTGCACAAGAAGTGCGTGCTGACCTAGGACGTAGCTCAGAAATGTTTACTGCAACCCATGCAGAGGGCATTCCTTACAAAAATTCTGCAAACAAGCAGAGTACTGCAGTGGCAATTGGTACTGCACCTAACGTCTATGGCGCCGGATTTGGTCCTAAAACCAACATATGGGCCGACGAAGATTTAAATACGATTGCCTTCATCCACCGTTCGGATTATTCGAGCAACGGTGATAATAGCTCAGGAAGTTTACGTTTTGACTACAGTACCAACGGTGGTTCGACTTGGACCTCTAATGCTGGTCCTATTTACAACCCCAACTTAAGTGGATATGCGTATCCAGGTTTTGCCCGTTACCCGCACATCGGTATTCTTAACGAAACGGGAAATACGAATCCATTGAATGCCAGTATTTCAGTTTGGGCACCTACCCTTGCTGGAACCAACGCGGGTTCTTGGGGTGGTGCATTAATGGGTACCCACAAAATGGACAACACGACCACAAATACCACAGTGGATACAGCGGGCGGTCATTTGACGTTGGAGAATTCCTACGTGGACGGCGGTACTTTCTGGGGATTGAGCTTTGACCATCCAGATTACGATGTCGAGGAATATACCGACACTGCGATTATCTGGAAAGGAACCATGGATTGGACGACAGATTCAATGACTTACACGGAGCACAAAGCGTACATGCCTGTTACCAATGAAGTTGCAAACGGAAAGATCTACGGAGACGGAAAAATCTTCTTCGCAGCGAACGGTACAACTGGTTATGTAAGTATCGAAGCTTACGACAGCACGCTTGCCCCTGGTAAAATCATTCACCCCTATCTCATCAAGACTACCAACGGTGGTTCTTCTTGGAGTGGAATCATGGGGCCAAATCTTGATCTATTAGTTGATAACGGAACCGGCGATAGCTTAGTTACCATTTTCGACCAAATCACAGGCGGTACATGGAGCATTGGTCACTTAACCTCATCTACACGCGGTCATGATTTGGCTGTAGATGCAAACGGTAACCCACACCTGTTCGTTCACGTATTCCCAGGAACAGGGACAACCCCATCGGGTGGCTCTGCTGCAGGCGACTTCAACTACTTCCCTGGCGTCAACCTACTCGTTGACATCTTCACTACTGATGGTGGTCTATCATGGGAATGTAACGTGGTAAGTCAAGTATTTACCTTCTCTTTCGACTTCGACCCAACCAATGGTCCTGTACCGGAAGCTAACCGTCCATACATTTCAATGAATGCCGATAGAGACATGATGTTCTTCTCTTGGTTTGAAACGGATACAGCATATGCAAGTGGTACAACGGATAACCAATTCCCGGATTGGAGATGTCAAGGATACAATGTAATAGGAGATTCGCTAGAAGGTCCGCAAACTGTTATGGGAACTTTTGGAGATGCTACTTGGGGTAACGTAGCCGATTGGGCATTTGACAATGGCGACGGAACACACCAGTTGCACATGACTTATTCTCCTATCGAAGATTTCGGTTCGTTCAGTGTTCTGAACTCCATCGACTTCTACTACCTAGGTCAGCCTTACCCGAACAACATCGGTTTGGAAGAGCTGGAGCGCAATAATTTCGCTGTAAGTCAAAACTTCCCTAACCCTGCTTCGGGCATCACAAAAGTGGCTATCGAATCCGTAGAAGCTGGAAATTACAACATGGTTGTAATGGACATGACTGGCCGTCTTGTAGAAATGAAAGACTTCGGTCGTCTTGACGCTGGACGTCACATTCAAACGATTGACGTAACGAACTACGCTGCTGGTGTATACTTCTACACTATTGAGAGCGCAGGAAGTAAAATCACAAAGAAATTAATTGTGGAATAAGCACGATTTTTCTCAAAAGCAAAACACCCCCGAGGCTCGCGCCTCGGGGGTGTTTTTTTATAGCCTTATGCGGCGGCCGCGCGTCGTGCGTTGCCCCACAACAATAGGTTTAATATCTAAGTAGTTTTTGAACGGCTTCTTTCAACTTCGACTTCGCTAAGAACCCCTCCTCTAGCGCGGCATGAAAAGGCACTGGCGTAGCATCCGAACTTACCGTAATCACGGGACCGTCCAATGCTTCCCAACACTCCTGGGCAATGCGTGATGAAATGTGTTCAGCGTAGCCGCCTACAGCAACATCTTCTTGCAGCACAATGACTTTACCTGTACGTTCTATACTGGCGCATATGGCGTTGAAATCTAGGGGAACTAAGGTGCGAAGGTTGATCAGTTCTAATTGGCCCATTAAACGTTCTTCGTCGATCAAATCCAGTGTCCAATGAACACCCATTCCATAGGTAACCACCGTTATATCCGTCCCGGAACGGACAACATCTGCCTTACCCAGTTCCAAGAATTGTGCGCCCTCTTGAACCTCCTCCCGAACCGTGCGGTACATGGCCTTGTGTTCGAAAAATAAGACAGGATTGGGTTCGTTGAAACTGGACATCAATAGCGCTTTCGCCTCGGCGGGAAAAGCCGGGTAAACGACTTTCAAACCCGGAACGTGGGTAAACCAAGCCTCTGTGCTTTGGGAATGGAATGGACCCGCAGCAACGCCAGCCCCTGTAGGCATTCGTATCACAACATCTACGGATTGACCCCAACGCCAATGCAATTTCGCTAGGTTATTGACGATCTGATTAAATCCTGTGGTGACAAAATCCGAAAACTGCATCTCCATCATGGCCTTACCACCTGCAATGCTCCATCCTAAAGAGGCACCCACAATGGCACTTTCGCAAAGCGGGGTGTTTCGCACTCTATTTGAGCCAAATAATTGCGCCAAGCCTTCAGTTGCTTTAAAAACCCCGCCGTATGGACCAATGTCCTGTCCCATATAAATCAAATCCGGCCACAGGGCCAAACTCTCTTTTAATCCATCGTGTATTGCATCAATGAGTCGCATCTCGCGCGAGCTTCCGCTCGCGCCTTCAGGAAGGGCAGGCACCTGCGCAAATAAATCACGCGTACTTTCCTCCGCATCATAGATCGGTCCATCTAAGGCCAATGCTGCATGAAAAGCCTCATCCACCCGGGATTTAGCTTTTTCCATTTCTAGTTGCAAGGACTTTTCGTCGGTGGCATAACGATCCGGTTCGTGAAGAATTTTCACCATCGGCTCATCAGACATCGCTGTGTCTATCATGCCTTCCGGGTAATACTTCGTTCCACTCGCTTCCTCATGTCCTCGTATTCTAAATGTGTTTGCTTCTAACAAAATCGGCTTGCCCTCCTTTCGTGCATAGTCTGCTGCACGGGTCAATTCAGTATAGCATTCCGCCAAATTATTACCGTCGAATCTTCGGGCTTCCATGCCATAGGCAGGTCCTTTATCTACGAAGCTTTTAAATTTAAATTGTTCTTCTTCGGGTGTGCTCAATCCCCAGTAATTGCGCTCCACAATAAAAACTACTGGAAGGGACCAAACGGCAGCAACATTGAGTGCTTCATGGAAATCCCCCTGTGATGTTGAACCGTCACCTGTGAAGGCAACCACGCACTTACCTGTACCCAACTGCTGCTCGCGCAAGGCCAAACCACAAGCCAATCCCAATTGGGCGCCTAAATGGGAAATCATACCAACGATATGGTGCGATTGACTTCCAAAATGAAAGCTGCGATCACGACCCTTTGTAAAACCTTCAGGTTTCCCTTGAAACTGCGCGAATAAGCGCATTAACGGTACCTCACGCGCGACAAAAACACCCAGATTTCGGTGCATCGTACAGATGTATTCGTCCGTTTTTAAGGCGTGTACAGCGGCTACTGAAATGGCCTCTTGTCCAAAGGAACTGAACCATTTTGAGATCTTACCTTGACGCAGGTAAATGAGCATTTTCTCTTCAATGGCGCGGGTTTGCAGGAAATCCTGAAGGAGTTCAGGCGGTAAAGGGTGGTTCATAACTTCTGTGGCTGTCATTAAGTTCCATTCGAACGACTGCGAAAAGGTAGTTATTTTTGTTAAATATAACCTATCTACAGACCGTATGTCACTCATTCCAAATTTAGATTTATCCCATTGGACCAGCGGATCAACTGCCGAAAAAAAGGCTTTTGCCGCAGATTTAGGAAAAGCCTACACCGATATCGGATTCGTAACCATTAAGAATCATGGTTTTAGCGATGCGATGCAATCCCAATTGTACAATGAAGTGGCTGCATTTTTTGCATTAGATACAGAAACTAAAAAAAAGTATGAGCTCGAAAAATTGGCCGGTCAACGCGGCTATACCAGTTTTGGTAGAGAACATGCAAAAGGGATTAAAGCAGCAGATCTCAAAGAATTTTGGCAAGTAGGCCAGCCAGTACCGGCATACAACGGACCGGAATACCACGATAATATATCTGTGAACGAACGTCCTGAACTCGCCCCAACTTTCGTAAATGCCTACCAGCAGTTAGAGCGCATAGGCATGGAGTTACTCAGCGCAATTGCAACGTATTTAGAACTGGATGCAAATTATTTTGAACCTTGGGTGAAAGGTGGAAACAGTATCATTCGTGCCATTCATTACCCTCCCATTACTTCAGACCCGGGCGACAGTGTGCGGGCTGGACAACATGAAGATATTAATCTTATTACATTGCTTATGGGCGCCAGTGCAGAGGGTCTGGAAGTGCTCAACAAACAAGGCCAATGGGTCGGTATTACAGCCATCCCCGGGTCTTTAGTCGTGAATGTAGGAGATATGCTTCAACGTTTGACGAACGGCTATTTGAAGTCTACTACGCACCGGGTGGTAAATCCCCCGAAAGAAAAATGGTCCGAACCTAGATACAGTATCCCCTTCTTCTTACATCCGGTTGGAAAAATGCCATTGAATGCTTTGGCCCAATGTATCAGCGACGCTCGACCAAAAGCTTTTGATGACATCACTGCAGGTGCTTATCTGGACGAGCGTTTGGTCGAAATTGGTCTTAAAAAGAATTAAGGTGCGCATAGATATCATCACTGTATTACCGGAACTATTAGAAGGCCCCTTCGCACACAGCATTCTCAAGCGCGCAAAAGATAAAGGCCTTGCGGAAGTCCACGTGCACCAACTGCGTGATTTTGGCGCCGGTAAACACCAGCAGGTCGATGATTATCAATACGGCGGTGGTGCCGGTATGGTGATGCAATGTGAACCTCTTGTAGAATGTATTGAAGCATTGCAGAAAGAACGCAACTACGATGCGGTGCTCTATATGACACCTGACGGTAAGCGATTCAACCAGCAAGATGCGAATGCACTGAGTTTATTAGGAAATATGATCATCATTTGCGGCCACTACAAAGGCATAGATCAGCGGGTTCGCGACCACTGGATTACGCACGAATACAGCATTGGCGACTATGTCTTAAGCGGCGGTGAGCTTGCGGCAGCCGTGATTTCAGACGCCGTCATCCGCCTGCTTCCTGGCGTTCTTAACGACGAAACTTCAGCGCTTACGGATAGTTTTCAAGACAATTTGTTGGCCCCTCCGGTATATACGAGGCCAGAAGACTTTCGTGGCCATAAAGTCCCCGAAATACTGCTCAGTGGCAATACAAAAGCCATCGATCTATGGCGAGAAGACCAGGCGTATCAACGCACTAAAGCGCGTCGTCCAGATTTGCTTGACGACTAATACAGGTGTACGTCTTTAATGGCTTCACGGCCTAGATGTTCGTTCATACTGCTCACGATTTTTGACTTCACCATAAGCAGTTCTTTGCGCACAACCGCGCTTTCCAACTGAACGTAAAGAATTTGGTTCTGTACTTTTTTCTTCGTCGTTTGACGCACGATAGAAGGCCCCATCAACTCATCCCACGCTTGCAATACACGCGTTTCATCCGTACCTCTGCGAAGACGGTAGCGGTCCAGCCAGAGCGATAATGCCTCGCCCATGGATTGTTCGTTAGAGACTTTGTATTTCGCCATCATCAGTTATTTCAAAGGTGCTGTGGTTCAGCTGAAGATTTTCACTCAATTCAAGCATTCGTTCAGGGTGCGTATCGGTAATGAAAATCTGACCAAACTCTTCGGTATGCACTAAGCTCAGTAGATTGGCCACCCGCCCTTCATCTAATTTATCGAAAATATCATCAAGCAATAATAACGGTGGCATCCCTAAATGACGTTTGGTAATTTCAAATTGGGCCAATTTTAAAGCGATTAAAAAACTCTTCTGCTGCCCCTGAGACCCCACACGCTTGATCGGGTGCTCTCCCAGATGGAAAACGAGATCATCGCGATGCGTGCCGCTTGAAGTGTATTGCAATACCCGATCTTTAGATTCATTTTCAGTCAAAAGATCGGTCATGGAAGACTCGTGAAGCGCACTTTTGTAGCGCACACCCACAGTTTCTTTGCCTCCAGAAAGCAAGTGATAATAATGCGTTAGTAGGGGTAGTAATTCAGAAGCAAATGCCTTCCGCGCCTCAAATATAATGGAAGCATTATGGGCCAATTGCTCGTTATACAAACCGATCATCTCCGCATCATAGGTGCGGTTTGAAGCAAAATACTTCAGCGTAGTATTGCGTTGAGTAAGCGCCCTATTGTATGCCATTAAGGCGTTCAAATAGTGTTTATCGTTTTGAGAAACCGTCGTATCCATCAATTTACGCCGGGTCTCAGCTGCATCAATGATCAAATCGCGGTCCATAGGTGTAATCATGACCACGGGCATGTAACCGACATGATCCGCTAATCTATCAATCTCCTTACCATCGAGTCGTACTTTCTTTTTCTGGCCCTTCTTAAGACCTAAATCAAGCACGTGCTCACTCCCCTTGCGCGCCAACTTTGCTTTGAGCAATGCCATACTTTCACCGTGGGTAATGTTCTGACTGTCGTTTGTATTGAGATAGCTTTTCGTTAACGAGAGGTAATGCAAGGCATCTAAAACGTTGGTTTTACCATTCCCATTATTGCCTGAGATGATATTGACCTTAGGATTAAACTGCCATGAAGAAGCACGGTGGTTCTTGAAATGGGTCAATTCTAAAGCGTGCACAAGCAGGTTTTCCATAGGAACAAAAATAGGGCTCAAAGCATGAAAATTTATACTATTTTTGGCGGACTCAATTAAAACTAGCTATGGCTAAGAAGAACGCTCCTGCAGAACAGGATAACCTTGGATTTGATAACGTAGAACAAACGCTAACTAAGACGGAACAGTTCCTAGAGAACAATGCACGTCAGGTAGGTATAGCAGTCGCGGCGGTAGTTGCGGTGGTATTGGCCTACTTCGCTTACAACACTTACATCGTTGAACCAAAAGCGAAAGAAGGAGCTACAGAGATGGCGAAAGCAATCAAATGGTTTGAGACGGATTCTATGGAATTGGCCTTAAACGGGAACGGTGCGTACTATGGTCTGCTCGATATTATTGACGAATTCGGCGGAACTGAAGCCGGAAATAGTGCACATTATTATGCCGGTGTTGCTTATTACACGTTAGGTGATTACGAAAATGCCATTGCATTTATGGACGATTACGATAAATCGGATGCCGCCACCTCAGCAACTGCCTATGGCGTCATTGGCGATGCTTTTGTTGAATTGGGTCAAATGGACGATGCCGTAGATTTCTACAATAAAGCAGCAAATGCAACAGAAAACGACTTCACTACACCACTCTTCTTGTGGAAAGCTGGGTTGACTTATGAAGCTTTGGGTGAAAACGCGAAAGCGGTAAAACTCTACGAACGCATTGCATCTGACTATCCTAAGAGTCGTCAGGCGTCAGGAATTGCTGGTGTTATTGCTGCGTTGAAATAACCGTATGGCTACTGCTCATCAGCATCTCAATAGTACAGATAACGAAACAGTCCCTTCCGGATCAGGCAAAGTAGTTGCTATAGTTCGCGCGGAGTGGAATCATGAGATCACTCATGGTCTTGCTCAAGGTGCTTACGATACACTCGTGGCCCATGGCGTAGATCCGGAACATATTCTTCAAGTGGATGTACCTGGAGCTGTTGAACTCACTTTTGCTGCCAAACGGCTTCATGAGAATGAAGAACCTGATGCAGTTATTGTGGTAGGTTGCGTCATTCAAGGTGAGACGAAACATTTCGACTATGTGTGTCAGAGTGTGACTTACGGCATTACTGAACTTAACCTCAGCTACGACGCTCCAACTATTTTCTGCGTGCTTACCGACAATACTATAGAGCAGAGCCGCGCTCGTTCAGGTGGTATTCACGGAAACAAAGGTGTAGAAGCTGCAGTGGCCGCGCTAAAAATGATGGCGCTCTAATCAACCAACCACCACTTTTCTTGTTACTTTTAGGCAAACCCTAAAAACAACTCACATGAAAAAATGGATACTCGGTGCCGCGCTTCTTGCAGTGGCCCTGCCGATGAACGCTCAAGAGCTGCCACAGCCTTCACCTACGTCTACCGTTGACCAAAGAATTGGTCTCACAGATTTCAGCATCACTTACAGCAGACCCGCAACAAGAGGCCGCACCATCTTCGGCGATCTCGTACCGTATAATCAAGTGTGGCGTACAGGAGCGAACGGATGTGTTCTTTTTAGTGCATCCACAGACTTCACCATGAATGGCAACGAAGTTAAGGCTGGAGAATACGCCCTATTTACTATTCCAGGTGAACAAGACTGGACCATTATCCTTTCGACCCAAACTACGCTTTGGGGGAATAGTGGCTATTCAGAGGAAAATGATGTACTGCGTGTTACTGCTCCTGCGAGCACAGGCGACTATGACGAAAGCTTCACCATAGGCTTCAAATCATTGAATACGTCGGGTGGTGAATTAGTCCTTGAATGGGCTGATGCAGAAGTAAGTATCGACCTAGGAGTTGATTCAGAAGGTGAAAGCGGTAAAAATGTCGAGAAAGCCCTATCTGATGCTAAGCGTGCATACAGAAATGCAGCAAACTACTACAGCGGTCAAGGCGATCATGAAAAAGCGCTAGCGACCATCGAAACTGCCTTACAGCTAGATCCGGAGTACTGGTACACAAACTGGGTAAAGGCTAAAATTCTTTACGCGGCAGGCGATACTAAAGCTGCCCTCAAACAGGGTAAAAAAGCAATGGACATGGGAGCACCTGATTCCTATAGAGCCGGCTACGAGAAAGAAATGAAAGACTGGAAATAATCCACTTTTCCACTTCATAAAGAAACCCCGCCTCGAGCGGGGTTTTTTATTCTACCCGATAGCTGCGACTGGTCTTAAAGCCCAACCATGGGTATGACTGGTACTCGTAAAGCAAATCGATGTATTCAAACCACATTTTCTTTTGATAAGACTTCACCCACTCCTCGACGCTCATGCCAGATTCCAAGGCTTGTTGTAGTTCATTTGAACCGGCCAATTTTTTGAAGAACGCATTGAAAAATTCCGGAGCCTCGGATGTAGCATTTTCTTTCCAATACGCATAGGCTTCAAACAAATAGGTCCAATTGATTTCCGTAGGGGCCGTCGTTAAATCGTGGGACAATTGGACCCCACCACATTGCTTTCCTTCAAACTTGGGATACTTCGATCCGTGATCTGGCGCAGGAGTGAATTTATGCTCGTACCCTTCCCCATCAAGCCAAGGTGCACCAAAACGGGTAAATGGTGCATCGGTGCCTCGTCCACAAGAAATGGGTGTGCCCTCGAAATAACACAAGCTTGGGTAATGCCAAATGGCCTCTATGGAGCGCAGGTTAGGTGATGGAGGCACTTGGAATTCAGTGAAGACCTTATTGTGAGAATACCCTTTGCATCGGATAACTTCTATGCCGCCTTTTTTTTCAAAGGCCGTGCGCCACTGTTCATTCTCTGTCGCAGGCATCCAATGCTCACCATAGACCATGGAGGCATATTCTCCCATGGTTAAGCCGTGCACTACGGGTATAGGATGCAAGCCTACCATACTCTCGAAGCCTGGTTTCAAGATGGGACCGTCGATATAATGACCGTTTGGATTGCCCCGGTCCATAATCATGAGCGGGACACCGGCTTCTACACATGCATCAATGACATAGCTCAACGTAGTGCTGTAGGTATAGAATCGAACCCCGACGTCTTGAATATCATAAATGACCCAATCCAAGCCCTCTAGCCATTCGGTTGGTGGACGCTTCGTTTTACCGTACAAACTCTTGATGGGTATACCCGTCTTAGGATCGCGGCCGTCTTCCACATGCTCTCCAGCATCTTGCTGCCCTCTGAAGCCGTGTTCCGGCGCCCAGACCTGCCTAACATCCACACTCAGCGATATCAAATGATCCACTGTATGGGTGCCGTTCGGTAATAATGATGTTGCATTGGCTACTACCGCCACAGATTTTTCGGTCAGCTTCATGTAGTACTCTCCAGGCTGAGCGATACCAGGCACGTAACTTTCTTGCCCGCGCGAAGAAAAGCACAGGAGCAATACCACGAATAACGCGAGAGTTGTTCTAAATTGCGAGGAGATGAAAGAGGCGTTTTTCATAGCAAGAAAGATACAAAAGAGCACGGGTTCTCAAGTGATTGGTCCTTTGCTAAAATTGAGTATTGTAGCTACAGCTTTAGGTATGGCACTCGTGCTATTGTCTATAACATCCGGTAAAGGCTTGCAGCATGCCATCATGGATAAATTCAGTGCCTTGGAAGGCGATTTTACCATTAGCGCTTATGCACCGAACCGCACTGAAGAACTCAACCCCATACGCTTAACGGATAGTTTGGCGGGCGCCCTGCGCGAAGCCCCTTACGTTCGATCTGTTTATCCAGTGGTCCAAAAAATGGCATTGCTGGTAAATCCTATTGAAGATGCCTTCGACGGCATTCAAATCAAAGGTATGGAGACCGATTATTTAAAGACGTTCTCCGCCCAGTATGGGACCAGCGACAGTGCCTCCACTCCTACCTCGCGCTACGGTGCCTTACTATCCACAACTCTCGCACGAGAATTGGGCCTCGGCATTGGAGATACCGCTGTATTGACCGTACTGAAGAATCAGGGCGAATTGCCGCGCCTCCGAAAATCCATTGTGGAAGGGCTTTTTACCACGGGCTTAGACGAATTTGACCGGCAAACTATTTTAATGAATCAGGAAGATGTTGCCCGACTTAATGGTTGGCGCGGCGATAGTGTGAGCAGCTACATGGTAGTCCTGAATGATCAAGAAGGGCGCGAAATCATTTCGTCCTATTGGAATGCCGTGATTCCCTACACCATGCAAGCAAGAAGCATTGAAGACCGCCATCCAGCAATCTTCGGGTGGCTTGCACTTTTCGACACCAACATTATTCTCGTGCTCGCTATTGTTCTCATTGTAGCTGTAGCCAATCTAATAACGGCACTACTTGTTTTGATTATTGACCGTACCCGAATGATTGGTACACTTAAAGCACTCGGCGGCAGTGACCGACTCATTCTTCAGGTGTTCCAGTGGCTGAGCATCCGGATTTTGACGCGCGGATTGGCCTGGGGGAATGCGCTGGGTTTGGGACTGAGTTTTTTACAGTGGCAATTCAGCTGGGTCCAATTAGACCCTGAAACCTATTACATCGCAACAGCGCCCATCACCTTCGACTGGGCATGGATTCTCGGTGCGAATGCCGTATTCATTGTCATCGCCTACCTCATACTCCTACTTCCTGTTCGTTGGATTGCTAGATTGCACCCTATCCAAAGCATTCGTTTCTCGTAAGAACCCTTGTTCCAGGCATACAATCGGTTATCTTTACGGAACCTAATACAAAACAGATTGGCCCATGCGCCCCATTTACAACAATATCCTTGAGACCATAGGCAATACGCCCATGATCAAACTCAATAAAATAGCTGAAGATTTCCCTTGTCCGGTTTATGCAAAGGTGGAATACTTTAATCCTGGCCACAGCGTAAAAGACCGCATGGCTTTGCAAATGATCGAAGATGCAGAGGCACGCGGAGACATTAAGCCAGGGGGTACCATCATTGAATGTACTTCCGGCAACACGGGAATGGGACTTGCGTTGGCAGCCATTGTAAAAGGATATAAGCTCATTTGTACCCTAAGCGACAAGCAATCAAAAGAAAAGATGGACATCCTGCGTGCCATGGGCGCGGAAGTATATGTTTGTCCTACAAATGTTGCTCCTGAACATCCTGACAGCTACTACAGTGTGGCCTCGCGACTAAACAAAGAAATTCCAAACTCTTTTTATCCTTACCAATACGATAACCTGAGCAACCGCCAAGCACATTACGATTCTACAGGTCCTGAGATTTGGGAGCAAACCGAAGGTAAAGTGACTCATTTTGTGGTGGGTGTAGGAACCGGTGGTACCATTTCAGGGGTCGGAAAATATTTAAAAGAAAAGAACCCAAATGTGAAAGTCTGGGGTGTGGACTCTTACGGTTCAGTGTTCAAGAAATACCACGAAACGGGTGAATTCGACGAGAAGGAAATCTACAGCTACATCACCGAAGGAATTGGCGAAGATATCCTGCCTAAGAATGTAGATTTCGACGTTATTGATTTCTTCGAAAAAGTTACCGATAAGGACGGCGCATTGGCGACAAGAGAATTGGCTCGTAAGGAGGGCCTATTTTTGGGCTACAGTTGTGGCTCGGCCTTTCAAGGCTTGCGCCAACTCAAAGACCGCCTGACACCAGATGATGTCGTGGTAGTTCTGTTCCATGATCACGGCTCGCGTTATGTAGGAAAGGTATACAACGACGACTGGATGCGTGACAGAGGTTTCCTAGCACCTGCTAATAAATTGGCTAAAGACTTGATCGATAGCCACAGCCACCTTCCGCTCGTCACCGTAAGTCCAACAGAGCCGTTGAGCAATGCCGCTCGACTGATGAAGGTTCACGACATTACCCAGATTCCGGTAATGCAAAACGGGAAGCAAGTCGGCTCTATTGACGACCATACCATGCTTTCGTGCATGCTCGACCACCCGGTAAACAGCAAACTCATAGGCGATATTATGGGCGCGCCCTATCCTGTAGTGGAATTAACCACCAGCATCGAAGAGGTTGCAAAAATGGTAAAAAGCGGTCATCGCGCTGTACTCGTAGAAGTGGAGCAAGGCTACCACATCATTACGAAACAAGATATAATCACGGCAATGAGCTAAAAGCGCCCGCCTAAGAATCGACCATGAAGCAGAAGCACTCTACCGCCCAATTACTCCTCGCACTCACACCTCTCGTCGTACTTATGGTACTGCTGTGGTTCAACGTGGGTGAAGTTTATGGGGATGACGCGCTTTCCGGTTCAAACCAGGTGATTCTAATGCTTGCGGCGTTCGTTGCAGCGGTAATTGGCGTGTTTAATGGGAGTACGGTTGAAGCAGTCTTTGCTAAAATCAAGACAAACATTCACGATACCACACAGGCGATATTCATCTTAATCCTTATCGGGGGTTTAGCTGGAACGTGGCTTTTGGGCGGAGTAGTTCCTGCAATGATTTATTACGGCTTAGACTTAATTAATGTCCAATTCTTTCTACCCACTGCCGTCATCATCTCGGCCCTGATCAGCCTAAGTACGGGTTCTTCATGGTCGACCACAGCTACCGTAGGTATTGCATTGATGGGAATTGGTCAAACCATTGGCATTCCTGCCCCAGTTGTTGCCGGTGCCGTAATATCAGGAGCGTATTTTGGAGATAAATTAAGTCCGCTGAGCGATACTACAAATCTTGCCCCTGCAATGGCAGGAACAGATCTGTTTACCCACATTCGCTACATGCTCTATACCACCGTGCCTAGTTTGATTATTGCATTGATTCTTTTTACCGTGCTCGGTCTAGGATATAAAGACGGTGCATTAGATGCCGCAGAAGTTGCAGAGGTTCAATCCTTATTGAGCGCCCAATTCAATATTACCCCCTGGCTCTTTTTCGTTCCAGCCGTTGTTATCCTACTCATCTCACAAAAAGTGGATGCATTAGTCGCGATTACTGTGGGCATCTTCAGTGGACTCGCAGCAGCACTCGTGTTTCAGCAACCTTTATTGCAAGAATTGGGCACCGGTACACACCCCATTTATGAAATCGCGATGCGAAGTGTCTACGGGAGCATTGCAGTGCCTAGCGAACACCCGATCCTTTCGGATTTACTCAGTACCTCCGGTATGAGCGGAATGCTCGGTACGGTCTGGCTCATTCTCAGTGCTATGGCCTTTGGTGGTGCTATGGAAGCTGCGGGATTCCTCGCTACCATTACCAATGCCATCATTTATTTTGCTCGTGGATCTGCATCGCTGATCACCTCTACCCTCGTTGCGTGTGGGGTACTTAACGTCACTGCTTCGGATCAATATCTAGCCATCGTAGTACCTGGCCGAATGTTCAAAGAAGTCTATCGCGAACGAGGCCTTGCTCCTGAAAACCTAAGCCGCACATTAGAAGATAGCGGAACTGTAACCTCGGTTTTAATACCGTGGAACACCTGTGGCGCCTATCAAAGTTCCGTGCTAGGTGTAGCTACTGGTGATTACTTTATGTATGCTTTCTTCAACCTGATTTCTCCGGTAATGACCCTAATCTATGCTTGGGTTGGTATTCGTATCAAAAAGATCGAAGACTAACATGAGAAAGGTCCAATTAGGCCTTCGCGAAAACGCTGGTCTTTTCAGCATTCTCGTACTAATGAGTGCCTTTGTTGGAGCCATGGTAGGATTTGAGCGGTCGCTTCTGCCAGAACTTACAAAGAATTGGTCCGTCTCTGAAATGGAAGCCACCCTAATCATGGTAGCTGTTTTCGGTCTGAGTAAAGCAATCGCAAACCTGTTTACCGGAAAATTAATCGCGGAAATTGGGAGAAAGCGCACATTATTGCTTGGATGGGCAATGGCCCTGCAAGCGCCTTTACTGTTACTCCATTCCGCCGACAGCGCTTTAATAATTGCAGCCAATATCGCTTTAGGTTTAAGCCAAGGCTTTACCTGGTCCACTACGGTGATCATGAAAATAGATATTGTTGGACTAAAACACCGCGGCACAGCCATGGGCTTAAATGAGAGCGCGGGATACGTTGCTGTTGGTGCCTCCGCTGCATTTGCTGCCTATTACGCAGAATCCACGGGCCTAATTGCACCCATTTTATACACGGCCATAGGCATCGTTTTCATCGCCTTCTTGTTCGCAGTTTTCGTTATACCGGAAACGCTGCCTTGGGTGGCACTTGAAGCCAAACAGCACGTAGAGTCGAGTTTAAATGAAAATAAAAAGTCTGTTTTTTATGCCACCACTTTTGGGGATCCGTCCTTACGAACTATCACATGGGCCGGCGTGGTTAACAACGCAAACGACGGTATTCTCTGGGCTGTATTACCCTCTTTACTTTTAGCTAGTGGTGAAAGTCTAACTACGGTTGGTATACTTACGGGTATACACGCCTCAATATGGGGTTTAGGACAACTCTTCACAGGTCCACTTTCGAATAAAGGGAATATACGAAGGCTCCTCATGTGGGGGATGATCATGCAAGGGATGGCGCTCATAGGTATTCGGAATTTTCCTTTGCTATGGCTGCCTTACATAGTATTAGGATTTGGGACTGCGATGGTCTACCCTACTTTTCTAGTAGGCATTAGCAACCACAGTCATCCCAATTGGCGTCCCCAAGCCCTTTCGACGTATAGATTTTGGCGTGATATGGGCTATGTTTTTGGGGCATTAATTGGCTACATCGCATTACAAATGAACGCCCCTGAAGCTGCCTTTATTGGAATCGCTGCTCTTACTTTATTATCGGGCGGGATTTTCCGCTATTCTACACTTAAATAACCTCTAATATCTCAAATTGATGTCCGATTCTCACCCCTGCCCAGAATGCAATGGAATGTACGCTTATCCTTTAGATGCATTGCTCATCTGTCCTGAATGTGGACACGAATGGAATCCAAAGGACGAACCGCAAGGGCTTGTCGTTCTAGATGCAAATGGCAATCCGCTACAGGATGGTGACAGCGTCACCGTCATAAAGTCATTGCCTGTGAAAGGTGCACCCAAACCAATCAAACCCGGTACCAAAGTCAGCCGTATCAAACTAGTGGAAGGCGACCACAACATCAGTTGTAAAGTCGATGGGTTTGGATCGATGATGCTGAAAAGCGAATTTGTAAAAAAGGCATAAAAAAAGCCGCCCCGTGGGGCGGCTTTTACTTTATCGTACGATTTGTATCCGTTCTTGCGTAATGTTGATGCCGTCCACAATTCTGAGGACATAACTTCCAGCTGCTAGGCTAGATACATTGATTTGTTGGCGTTGATCCCCGTTGCCTTGAACGGCTAGCACAGTTCTTCCTAGGGCATCGGTAAGACTAATCGCACCGTTAATGGCAAAATCACTTTCGATAGTCAACACGTATTGGACCGGATTAGGAAACACATTAAGACGCAACATTTCGGCATCTGAAACACCTAAGTTTTCACCCAATTTCCCTGTTTTCGTATCGCTATCGCCACAGGCGTTGTAAACAGTCAGCGAAACATTATAAGCTAGGGAAACCGTGCTGTAAGTGTGTAATGGATAATTCGAGGTGGTGTTTGTATTTCCATCACCGAAGTTCCATTGGAAAGAATTCCCACCAATAGAGCTGGTTCCATCAAACTGTACTTGCATTCCTCCACCGCCGGCACTAATCACCGTAGCGCTCCAGTTCGCTGTTGGTTGCACACATATAGTGATGTATAAGGTGGTGTCCGCTTGATCCCCACAGTCGTTCGTAACTGTAACATCAACCGCGAAGGTTCCCGAACCACTATACGTATTCGACGGGGTTAATCCAGAGCCTGTATTTCCATCACCAAAGTCCCATGTCGCGCCTGTTGCGCCAGCGGCTCCAGAAGCATCAAAATTAACAGTGAATACACTTTGCGTGTAAATCACATTTGGGAATAGTTCTTCACATACTAAGAGCGTATCGGTAGCTGTAACAGACTGTCCACATGAATCTGTAGCAGTGAGAACAACGGCGTATGAGCCGCCTGCTCCGTACAAATGCGTCGGTTGATCGCCCGTTCCTGTATTTCCGTCTCCAAAGTCCCAACTGTAGGTCAATGCAGTACCCGTTGAAGCAGTCGCATCAAAATCTACACTTAGGAATGTTGCTGTGGAGGTAAATACTGGAGCGGGTGCAGGACATGGCGAAGAACAATTGGCCGAACCTTGGTATTTCACACCTGCTGTCATCGCACCTGTTTGACCCGCATTTGCGGCACCGGCCACCGAAGAAACTACAATCCCATTTGGATCCGTCAACACATAACCACATTCACTTTCCCAGTTTCCATTATCTACAAATTCAAGGTACAGCGTATCCCCATCACAAACATTGAATGTGAAGGTTTCGCTGGTTCCTAAGGCTCCGGAAGTATTCGACATAGTGAAACTTGTCACCGTTGTTCCTGAGGTAACGTTCAATTCATGGAACGTGGTTCCCTGATTATTTCCAGTCCAACCGTCTCCAAAATCATCTGTCAACTCTAAGGTATAGGTACAACCTCCAACGCAGGTAAGCGTAGTCGCCGTTACCGGTCCTATCCAATCCGAAAATTCCGTTGCGCTACAGGAATCACGTACATAAAAGTCATAGGCAACTCCTGAAGTTAAACCTGTAACGGTAAATGGATTCGTCAAAGCATTCACGATAGTACCGTTCCCTTGTACAAATCCTGATTGACCGTATTCCACTTGCCATGAGGTCGCCCCCCCTGTAGTCCAAGACAATTCAATGTCCGTTGGTGAGATTGCAGTTGCCGTTAGTGCAGAAGGGTCTGGACATGTTGGCGCCTCCACAATACTTAAATCATCAATGGCTAAATCTCCTTGCTGTGGCGTTGCGCCAGACGATTTTTGCGCGGTAAATTGAATCTTAACCGTCTTATTCGCATAAGCACTTAAATCCTCCACAACCTCAATCCATTGATTGCCTTGGTTTCCTGAAATTGAATCTAAGGCCACCCAAGTTCCAACGCTCACGTCTTGTATACTCCACGTTAACGTTCCTTGCGAACCATTCTGTGCGAAAAGATGGTACCAGAAATGCATTTCTGGCGTCGTAAGTGCCGACAAATCTATGGATGGTGAAGTCAAGGTCGCAACAGGCGTTCCTGTACTAAAACTTGCCTCGGCATACACGTAACTGCCGTATCCGCTGGTGTGATCGCCATTCGGACCCGTTCCAAAGGTTGCCGTAGTACCGTCGCGCCCTCCCCATCTGTAATTTGTATCCGTATCTGTTCGAGACCAACATGGACTGATCGTAGCGCCAATATTGTGTCCTTGATTACTGTCGGTTCCTTCATCGAAACCATTATCAAAGTTTTCGAAATATGGCGCAGTTGCAGTACCACAAGCCGTTGGTGCGGTTACAGGTCCTGTCCAATCACTCACATCCGTAGCATTACAAGAATCTCGAACATAAAAATCATAATACGTAGCTGAACTGAGACCCGTTACAGTAAATGGATTCGTCGTCGCACTAACGACGGTACCCGTTCCAGGGGTAAAACCTACAGGTCCATATTCGATTTGCCAATTACTTGCTCCACCTGTGGTCCAGCCTAATGTCACACTTGTGGTTGTATTTCCACTACTGGCAAAAGCTGTAGGTTCTAAACACGTCGGTGCATTATCTACTTTGATGTCGTCTAAGCCCCAATCCGCTTGCGTTGAATTAAAACCAAACGTAGAAGAACGGTAGGCTGTGAAACGTACTTTAATCGTATCCCCTGCATAAGAAGTAAGATCAACTACACCTTCTTCCCATGGTGCAGCCGGATTGGCTTGAAGGGTGAAGTTTGTACTGTTTACGGTAAGCTCCGTGGTCCAAGTTCCTCCGCTATAAATATCCACTTCTAGCTTATCGATGTTTCCACCTGCTCCGTGCCACCAAAAGGTCAGTTCAGGCGTACTCAAAGTATCTAAATCGATTTCTGCAGTAATGAATTCAGCATCAGAATCCGCACCACCAAAAGCAAAAACTGCTTCAGTGTGAACGTACTTCCCGGTACCCGTTGTATGGTCAGCAGAGGGGCCCGTATTGTTTGTAGGCGTTTGCCCCTGTCCCGTTTCCCAGAAATAGGTCGTGGATGTGCTCGTTGTGTAACAGGGATCTATAGCACCCGTAGTCGCGTTAAATGAAATACCATCAAAATCATCAGACCACGGTGCTGTGACCATACCACAGAGTGTAGATATCGTGATTGGACCTACCCAATCGGATACATTTCCTGTACCACAGGAATCACGCACGTAGACGTCGTAAGTGGTATTTGGGTTCAATCCGCTGATCGACCCCGAAGCAGAAGACATTGCTACGAAAGATCCCGTTCCGGGTGTAAAACCGGCTGAACCGTAATTCAGTTGCCAATTCGTTGCGCCACCGGTGGTCCAGCTAAAAGATGCTGAATTACTCGTAGTACCAGTCGACGCGAAATTGGTTGGTTTAGGACAAGTAGGTGCTTCGTGAATGTCGAAATCATCAATACTTATATCTACCTGATTACTAAAACCTTGGTAACGGTAAGCGACAAATTTAATTTGAATCGTATCGTTTGCATAGCTCGACAGATCCACCACTTCTTCAAGCCACGCATCTGTTGAAGACGATTGTTGAGCACCTGTTATGGTCGCTACTGTTGCCCAATTTCCACTTTGCACACGTGCCTGTACCACCAACTTATTAATCAATGAACCGTACATGTGGTAGAAAAAGCTCAATTCCGGCGTTGTCAATGCGGTCACATCGACCAATGGGGATGTGATTGAATTGCTTAAAATAGATCCACCGCCAAAGCCCGTATTGGCTTCCGTAAAGATGTAACCACCGCTTCCAGAAGTATGGTCCCCATCAGGGCCCGTGTTGGTAGAGTGATTTGTCGGAGGGCCGGCTTTAAAGAAATATTCTATAGTATCTGCTCGTAACCAGCAACCGTCAATTTGCCCTGGAGTCTGGTTCGCCCCGGTAACCCATGATGTGCTATCAAAATTCTCTGTGTACGGTGCAGTGTAGGGGTTGCAAAGCGTATTAAATGTAATTGGCCCAATCCATAATGAAGCGCCAAGCGTACCACAAGTATCTCTTACATAGGCGTCATAGGTGGTGCCTGCAGTTAATCCCGTTACGGTATGGGTGGTACTCGAGAGATTCGAGAGTCCACTTCCTGAAGGTGAAAACCCAACGGCTCCCACCTCAATATTCCATGTCGTGGAACCTCCAGTGACCCAACTAAACGTAGCGCTAGTTGCGCCTACATTAGTCAATGCAAATTGAGACGGATCTGGACATAAGGGCTGATCGTCGACCACTATTTCATCTATAGCGATATCACCTTGAGATCCGTTTCCTTTAGACGACACCCAACGTAAAACAATGGTATCACCAGCGAAACCGGCTAAATCTACCTCTTCAAAAATCCACTGGTTCCCCTGATTTCCTGACTTTGTGAAGTACGTATCCCAAGTCTGTGTAGAGTCCACCCAAACCTGCAATTTCAGCGTATTTACGTAAAAACCACGCATGTTGTAATAGAACGAAACTCGAGGCTTCAGTAAACTACTTAGATCTAATAGTGGTGATTCCAGCAAGGCCTCTTGATTTGGTGCGCCTTTCGAAGCCTCCGTATACATGTAGTTACCTGAACCGCTTACATCTGTAGTTGGCCCCGTTTGGCCCGTAGTCGTTGTTCCAGAACGTACACCCCAACTTAATGCTGATGAAGGTAAAGTATCGGCCTCTGGACTTCTAAACCAGCATGCCGCTAAGGCATCCCCTGCGTTATAAACCCCACTTCCAGACGTCCAGTTCGTTGAATCAAAATCTTCTGACCATGGCGCTGCAACAGCAGCACAATGCGTTGTACCTAAGATCGGACCGATCCAATCTGACTTATCTGTTGGACCACAAACCTCGCGGATCCAAAATTGGTAGGTAGTTCCTGTACTTAATCCCGTGATCGTGGCTGGATTAGTGGTCACATTACTTGTTGTATTTGCTGTTGCACCTAAAGCAGCGCCAGGTGCACCGTATTGAATGTCCCAACTCAAGGCATTCACCGCTTGCCACTGTAAAGTAATACTGGTTGTTGTACGCGATTGAAGTGCTAATAAGGATGGGTCCGGACACGTCGGTGCCTCTTCAAATCCAAAGTCATCAATGGCAATATCCGCTTGATTATTGTTTCCAAAACCTCGCGAAGCGCTGAATTTGACGAGGACGGTATCGTCGACGAATTGGCTGAGCGTGTACGTCTGAAGCAAGAAGGTATCTGAAGTAGCCGTCTGCTGCGGACCGTTTATACTCCCTACGTTTACCCAACCGGTGGATTTTGACCAAACCTCCGTTTTTAGTTCATTGATCTGTGCCCCAGTCATATGGTACCAAAAATTCAATTCCGGTACGGTTAACGAACTTAAATCTATCAATGGTGAGGTCAATGTAGCGACACTCTGGTTCGCCGCTCCACTAGCTTCGGCATAAACGTACTGTCCACCTCCGGTTCTATCGTCAGTAGGACCTGTTCCAGCTGTACCTGTACTATCTTCTCCTACACCAAAGGCGTACCCTTGACCATCATCTGGATCCGCAGGATCGCGCTGCCAACAACCGTCTACAATGGAACCGTCATTATCAAAACCAGAACCCGGTACCCAGTTTGTCGTATTGTCGAAATCTTCAGTGTAACTGGTGGTAAAGGTGATGGGTGCACATAATGTGGTCAATGAATCTACCGCTGACCATATACTTACATCATTGGTTCCACAGGAATCGCGCACATAGAAATCATAATTCGATGAAGCAGAAAGACCGCTCAATACGAAAGGGTTAGATAGCGCTGCTACTCTGGTTCCCGTACCTGGTGTAAATCCTGGTGTTCCATATTCAACTTCCCATTGTGCAGAGCCACCCGTAGTCCAACTCAACTGTGCTTGATCACTCATTACCCAATCTACATTTACTGCGGTGGGCTGGTAACAAGTAGGTGCTGGATAGTGGTTAACAACGACCTTCCAACTGCTATCGGCAATGCGCTGAGCGGTCGTATTACATGCCGTATTGAATTGCTGCCTGAAAGCATTCAACCTAAACACTAGGAATGTATCCGTTACGGCGCCATTAAAATCTGTAATGGTGCGGGTGATGGTTTCAGTAGCACCATTGGTACCGGAAGTACCGTATCCTAAAGCAGCCTCTTTCGCACTCTCACTGACTAATTCCAAATATGTGCCTATGTCGTCCGGTGCAGACCCACCGAATCCCCCTGAGGTCTCAACGGTATATTCTAGTCGCACGGACGAGATCCAATGACCTGTTGGAATGGAAATCCCTACCGTATCGGCACAAGAACTTTGTGAGTTAATATTGACTGGAGCAACTACTTGAACACCAATATCACCCGCGATGTACAAGGCTGAATCTGACGCTATTTGTGCCTGGATGCTCACTGTGGCAACCATCGCCAACAGACCTGCTAAAAGAAATTTCTTCATGAGAAGCTTTAAAATGAATACTTTATGTTGATAAGATACTACGAACTCATCATTTAGACTCCATCTTTAACTCATGGTTTAATGACGTTGGCGCAATGATTTACAACTCTTTATTGAAATCGGATTTCAAATACGCCTTGTAGTCGGTAATGCTCTGCTTCATATCCTTCCTTAATAAGAAGATTCCCAACAGATTTGGCAAGGTCATTAAGGCTATGGCAATGCCCGCAAATGTCCAAACAATCGTGGTATCGATAATTGCAGCTAGAAAGAATCCAATAACGTATAAAACGCGGTAGTAATTCACATATTTCACCCCAAAGAGGTAGGTGACGCTACGTCCACCATAATAGCTCCATGATATGGCCGTAGAAAATGCAAACAGCAACAGTCCTATGGCCACTATATACTGACCGTAATCACCAAACAATCCCTTGTTGAAAGCAATCGCGGTTAGCGGAGCGCTATGCACCAACGACTTTCCTGTAAAGGTGAGCCCTGCCGTTTCTTGCAATCGGCCCTTTTGCACCATTAGAACTCCGGAATACGGTCCTTCGCTGCTAGAAACCACAACCTCTTCAGCAATAGAACGTGCATGGAGTACAGTTGCTTCAGACTTAATCTTACCTTCCTTAACAGCTAATTCTCCTTGAAACGGAACCAATGTTAGACTATTTAACCACCCCCGGTTATTAAAGTGATTGAACAATCGACCTCCATCGACTTCTTCAGAGAGTCCACCCTCCATAATTTCGAGATCAGCAAAGCTGAAATCGTTCAGATGCTTTTCATTCCAAACCCCTGAACTTAAAAGTGTTAATCCCGTGATGGAACAAATTATAATGGTATCAATGAACGGCTCTAAAATAGCCACCATACCTTCACTTACCGGATGCTCAGCCTTTGCGGCGGCATGCGCGATCGGAGCTGAACCTTGTCCAGCTTCATTCGAGAAAAGACCTCGGTTCACACCTCGGTTAAAGGCATAAGCTATAGTTGCACCAAGAAATCCTCCGGCAGCCGATGAACCTGTAAATACATCTGCAAAAATGCTAATGAATGAAGGCACAATATTTTCATAGTTCATCACGATGACTGACAAGGCACCTACTACATAAATAAGTGCCATTATGGGAACCAATTTTTCGGTAACCGCTGCAATTCTCTTAATTCCACCCAGAATAATTAGACCAAGCAATACGGAGAGTACTGCACCCGTTACGATCTCTTCGATACCAAAAGTAGCCTTCAGCGAAGCTGCAATACTATTGACTTGCGGCATATTACCTGTGCCAAATGAACTGATAATGGCTGCAACAGCAAAAAGTGTTGCCATCCATTTCATTCCAAGCTTATTTTTCATGTAATACATGGGACCACCAGAAGCGGTTCCATCCTCCGCGAATTCGCGGTATTTATGACTTAAGGTCACCTCAACAAACTTAGTTGTCATACCCAATGCAGCGGTGACAAGCATCCAAAACAAAGCCGCTGGACCGCCTAAATGGATAGCAAATGCCACACCTGCGATATTCCCTGTTCCTACCGTACCCGACAATGCTGTCGCTAAAGATTGAAAGTGAGAGGTATCCCCTTTTGCACCTTCCTTATCAAACTTTCCACGTACAACCGCTACAGCATGACCGAAGTAGCGTATTTGTGGAAATCCTAGGTAAAGCGTGAAAAAGATGCCCGATCCGAGCAAGGCAAAAACAAACCAGCTTGAACCGCCGATGTATCCGTCAATTTTTGCAAGAAAATCATTGATTTGGACTAAATCCATAATGGGTGGGTTTCAAAAGTGTTAAGTGGCGTGAATATAATAAAAAAGCCCCCGCACCTTGCGGTGCGGGGGCCTGTTACATCCTTTAATTCTTGTAGGTTATTTCACCTCTTCAAAATCGACATCAGTGACATCATCCGCTGCACCAGCATCACCGCCAGTACCTGCATCAGGGCCTTGATCTCCACCTTGTTGTTGCTGCATCGCAGCTTGAATCTCTGCAGAAGCCGCCTGTAAAGCACCATTCAATTTTTCTTGAGCAGCATCACATCCTGCCACATCCTTCGCAGCATGCGCAGCTTTGAGTTCAGTTAAAGCAGCATCGATTGGACCTTTTTTATCCTCCGGTAATTTACCTTCGAGGTCCTTCATTTGCTTCTCAACCTGGAAGACCATGCTGTCCGCAGCGTTGAGCTTATCAATATCCTCTTTCGCTTTCTTATCCGCATCCGCATTCGCTTCCGCTTCTTGCTTCATACGCTCAATTTCTTCCTGAGACAGACCTGAAGAAGCCTCAATGCGAATGTTCTGCTCCTTACCTGTGTTTTTATCCTTAGCACTTACGTTAAGAATACCGTTCGAATCAATATCAAAGGTGACTTCAATTTGCGGAACACCACGCTGTGCTGGTGGAATACCGTCCAAATGGAAACGACCGATAGTCTTATTGTCGCTGGCCATAGAACGCTCTCCTTGAAGAATATGAATCTCCACTGAAGGCTGATTATCTGCAGCCGTTGAGAAGGTTTCCGATTTCTTCGTCGGAATCGTCGTATTCGCTTCGATGAGTTTCGTCATTACACCACCCATAGTTTCAATACCTAATGATAGTGGCGTAACATCTAGTAAAAGAACGTCTTTCACATCACCTGCAAGAACACCACCCTGGATAGAAGCACCAATAGCTACTACCTCGTCAGGGTTTACACCTTTCGATGGCTCTTTACCGAAGAACGCTTTTACAGCGTCTTGAATCGCCGGGATACGCGTAGTACCACCCACTAGAATTACTTCGTCAATTTCAGACGTGGAGTACCCTGCATTTTGCAATGCGCTGCGCGCTGGTGCGATCGTACGCTCAATCAAGCTTGCCGCTAATTGCTCAAACTTTGCACGACTTAACGGACGCACTAAGTGTTTGGGACCTGAAGCCGTCGCAGTGATGTAAGGCAAGTTAATTTCCGTCGAAGTCGTCGAAGACAATTCGATTTTAGCTTTCTCAGCAGCCTCTTTCAAACGTTGCAGCGCCATGTTGTCATCGCGCAAATCCATGTTTTCTTCGGCTTTGAACTCTTCTGCCAACCAGTCAATAATGACTTGATCAAAGTCATCACCACCAAGGTGTGTATCACCATCGGTCGACTTTACTTCAAATACACCGTCGCCCAATTCCAGTACAGATACATCATGCGTACCTCCACCACAGTCAAAAACAACGATTTTTTGATCTTGGCCTTTTTTATCTAATCCATAAGCCAAAGCCGCAGCTGTCGGCTCATTAATGATGCGGCGTACGTTCAATCCTGCAATTTCTCCCGCCTCTTTGGTTGCCTGACGCTGTGCATCATCAAAGTACGCTGGAACAGTAATTACGGCTTCCGTCACATCTGTTCCCAAATAATCTTCCGCAGTCTTCTTCATTTTTTGAAGAATCATCGCTGAAATCTCTTGAGGAGTATATTGGCGACCGTCGATATTTACACGAGGCGTATCGTTATCGCCACCTTCGACTTTATAAGGTACACGCTTAGCTTCTTTTTGTACGTTAGAAAACTTCTCTCCCATGAAACGCTTCACAGAATATACTGTTTTCTCAGGGTTAGTGATGGCTTGACGTTTAGCAGGATCTCCTACTTTACGCTCACCGCCTTCCACGAAACCTACAATAGAAGGTGTCGTTCTTTTTCCTTCACTGTTCGGAATCACTACAGGCTCGTTACCTTCCATTACGGATACACAAGAGTTCGTGGTTCCAAGGTCAATACCTATGATTTTACCCATTTTATCAATTATTTAGGTTGAGTTTTCAAAATCTTACGGCGGGTATAGAACAAGGGTTGTGCCATAAAGAATAGGGACCAATTTTAGACACAATTTGGCACAAGTGCCCACAGAATGCTGTCACTATGGAACTTTTCACAGTAAAAAAAGTGACAAACTGTCTTCTTCTGTCTTGCTAAAATTTAACAGGGAATCCGTCTACGCAGATGACCGAATCGATACCTTGAAAATCTACCCAACCCATATTGCACGTGTAGATACCGCGCCACAAACTATCCATAGAGGTCGTGCTTAGTTTGATCTGCTTTTTAATGGTATGACCGCGTGAACTAAAGAGGCCTATACCACCGTCGATGTTGGTGAATAATGGCTTTTCCTGCACAATTCCTTGTGAAGGTTGACTTACATTAATGTACGTAGCGTAATCATCCGCAGCAGCCCAAAGCTCAAAGTCAATGCTTTTAAAGACACGCACTGTATCCGTTGTTGTACCGATATTATTTCTCAAAAACTGGTAATAGGCCGCATAACTGAGCTCGGTCACGTAATTCCCGGAGCCCGTTAAATTCGAACCTGTCCGCGTTGGCAACGCATAAGTCACCGTCTTCACTGCACTGTCCTTGGGGTTACGTACCGGTGCCTCTTTGTATTTAAAATGAATGTATCCTTGGTATAGACGGGCGTTTTTAGCAGCATCCCATCCAAACTTGGCATCCTGGATACCAAAAGTCAATTTTTGAAATCCCTTCGGTCGTGTGATTTCTAGCGGTCCGACTACAGGTGTTGTAGCCTCAAAATTATTGTTACCCGGGATGAATCCACGAATGCGGTAGTCAAAATTGTGATCAATGGGCGCATCGGTCCAGTACAATCGATAATTATCAGTTGTAAAAGTTCCTGATGCCAGGATGTTGGTGTCTTTTCTGTAAAACTCGTACGTGTTTAACACATTGCCCTGATCATTCAGCTGGGCTAGATACAGCGCGGCGGTATCGAAATATAAACTATCACTATGGGTTGCTCCCGCGAGCAATCCATCCGTTCCTAAGTACGTGCGGTGCAAACGGACCCATTGGGTGTCGCTATCTTTATCGAGAAGACCATATACGACGTTCTCTACATCGTAATCGGCATTAATATCTAATGAGTTGTCGCACGAAAAAAGGGCGATAAAAGCGAAAAAGAAGAGAAATAGGTTTTTCATGGGCTTCAAAAATACAACCTATGGGCTAGGATGCTTTTCTTTGTGTTGATTTAATTCACAAAAACCGTGCACTATGTCATTGGCGAAAAAAGAATTTAAAAAGGTTACTACACACAGTCTGCAACAAATGAAGGATCAAGGAGAGAAAATCTCCATGTTGACTGCGTACGATTTTACCATGGCAAAAATGGTAGATGCAGCAGGTGTAGATTGCATACTCGTTGGAGATAGTGCTTCGAATGTGATGGCCGGGCACGAAACTACTTTGCCCATTACATTGGATCAAATGATTTACCACGCCAGCTCGGTAATCCGAGCTGTCGACCGGGCGTTAGTCGTGGTAGACTTACCTTTTGGAACCTATCAAGGCGATTCCAAACAAGCCCTTAATTCAGCCATCCGTGTAATGAAAGAAAGCGGCGGTCACGCTGTAAAACTCGAAGGTGGTGTGGAAATTATCGACGGAATCAAAAGAATCCTTACGGCAGGTATTCCCGTAATGGGGCATTTAGGCCTGACCCCACAAAGCATCTATAAATTTGGAACCTATAGCGTACGTGCTAAAGAAGATGCAGAGGCACAAAAGCTGCTCGAAGATGCGAAAGCACTCGAAGAAGCCGGTTGTTTTGGGATTGTTTTAGAGAAAGTACCTGCTGAATTAGCTGAAAAAGTTGCCTCAGCCCTGACCATCCCGGTCATAGGTATTGGTGCAGGAGCTGGAGTAGATGGACAGGTATTGGTTTTTCATGATCTCGTCGGAATGACGCATGAATTCCATCCTCGATTCCTTCGCAGGTATTTAAACTTGTATGAAGACATTACCGGTGCCATAGGTGAATACGTAAACGACGTAAAACGCGTTGATTTCCCGAACAAAGACGAAAGCTACACGAGCTAATCATGGCTTCCTTGCCTGAAATTATATTTGAAGACAACCATTTGATCGCTATTAATAAGCGAGCGGGTGATTTAGTGCAAGGCGATAAAACGGGCGATACTCCCCTGCCCGATCTCCTTAAATCCTACCTCAAGGAGAAATTCAACAAACCTGGAGCGGTGTTTCTAGGGGTCATTCATCGTCTGGATCGACCCACTACAGGCGTGGTCTTATTTGCGCGTACTTCCAAAGGGCTCGAGCGTATGAATGCCGCTTTTAAAAATAGGGAAACACAAAAGGCCTATTGGGCTTTGGTAGAAGGTCAGATAACTGAAGATGGTCAACTCCATCATTACCTAAAGAAAAATCCGAAGAACAATAAATCCATTGCATTCAAGCGCGAGGAACCTGGCTCTAAAGAAGCTAAACTTACTTACCGTGTGCTAAACTGTGGGGAAAGATATACGCTGCTTGAGGTAGATCTTCACACCGGAAGACACCACCAGATCAGATCACAATTGGCCGCTATAGGACATCCTATCAAGGGCGATGTAAAATACGGTGCCCGTCGTGCGGAGCGAGATAAAAGCATTTGCTTACATGCAAGATCCTTAGCGTTTAACCACCCTACTACCAAAGCATCCGTTCGCATTGAGGCCAGTGTACCTGAGACGTTTGAAGCTTTCCTAAAATGAGAAATGTATTCACCATAGCGCTTTGCCTGGCCGCCTTGCCCGTATTCAGTCAATTGAAATTCGAAACATATTACGGTAATATGGCAGGCTGGGGAAGCACCACGGATATTGGAGTTTCCTACAACGACAAGGGGTTTTATGTGACTTCAAAATTGGCCTATATCCAGTCGTTTGGATTGGGGGAAGATGCAGATAACTTTGGCCTAGTGCTGGGTGCTGGAAAAGATTGGTTTATTGCTGAACATTGGTATGCCGGTGGCCAATTAGACTTGCGATGGGCCGATACCAATCTTCAAGACGTAGGGTTGGGCGTAGCGGCTCCGTCCGTATACTTGGGATATTCTTGGGAAATTGCCTCCTACCAGGTTCAGCTCGGCCTTCCTTATTTCATCGGTGTCCAAGCCAAATTTCCCTTTAAAATTTAAGAATTAGGATCCACGTCAAAGACCACCTTCACGCGGTTAAAATCAGGTGTTAACAGCACTTCTTGATGCGATTTTTTAATACGTTCCCGCACTTTGGCACCAATACTTCCTTTGTCAACCTTGACAATGATCTGCATTTGGTATAAATTTTTCAAGCGTGAAATGGGCGCAAACTCTGGACCTAAGAATCGATCGCCGATCTTACTGCGCAATGAACGTGCAAATTCACCTGCAGCACGCTGCAGTAGCTTCTGATCCCGATGTTTAAGGGTGATTGTGATGAGTCGAACAAAAGGCGGGTACTGATATTCTTGGCGAATACTGAGTTCCTTAGCCTGCATCCCTGAAAAATCGTGATTTAATGCCAATTGTATGATGGAGTGGCGCGGCTTCATCGCTTGGATAACCACCTTCCCCTTTGAGGTACGCCGTCCCGTGCGTCCCGCTACTTGTTCAATCAGTTGGAATGCGCGCTCATTGGCTCTAAAATCAGGAAAGCTTAATAGATTATCTGCACTCATGATACCCACAAGCCCTATGCTATCAAAATCTAGCCCTTTCGTCACCATCTGCGTACCAACCAAAATATCAACTTCCCCGTTTTCCACAGCACGTATGAGATCACCAAAAGCGTGTTTGCCACGAGTGGTATCTAAATCCATACGTTTCACCGCCGCATTTGGAAAAAGTGCGGCTGCCTCTTCAGCAATTTGCTCCGTTCCAAAACCCTTGTGTAAAACGCTCTCACCACCACACGAACTGCATTTCATCACTGGCGGCACGGTGTAACCACAATAGTGACATTTGAGCTTTTGCGGGCCTTTATGGTAGGTGAGTGAAATATCACAACGCGTGCATCCCTCGATGTGTCCGCAAGTCTGGCATTGTTGGAAGGTGCTAAAACCCCTGCGGTTTTGAAAAAGAATGATGCGCTCTCCTTTGCTCAAAGTATGGCGCATGGCATCGATCAATTCAATGGAAAAATTGCCCTGAACTTCGCGCCGCTGTTTCGCACCGAGCATATCCACCACCTCAAGTTCGGGTAAAGGAGCAGTGTGGAATCGCTTGTGTAATTGGGCCAATTCATACCTGCCCTGGCGTGCGTTGAACATGCTCTCCAAGCTCGGCGTAGCAGATCCGAGCAAAACGGGACAATCTCGAGCATTTGACATCCAAACCGCCGTATCCCTGGCATTGTACCTTGGTGAAGGTTCGTACTGCTTAAAGCTGCTTTCGTGCTCTTCATCTACAATGATCAAACCTAGATCTGGTAAAGGCATAAACACCGCAGATCGAGCACCCAATACAAGTAAGGGTCCATCGTTTGTCAACGCTTCGCGCCAAGCGGCTAGACGCTCGGCTGGAGAAGATTTACTATGACTTACTGCAACCGTAAAGTGAATGCGAAGGCGGCTGATGAGTTGCGTCGTTAAAGCAATCTCCGGCAGCAGGTATAAGACACGCTTGTATTTAGTGAGCGCTGCTTTAATCAAAGTGATGTAGAGCTCTGTCTTCCCCGAGGCTGTGACACCATGTAAAACAACGGGTTTCTTTGCCTCAAATCCCTTTTGAATGGACGATAGGGCTTCGAGTTGTGGCGCGGAAAGGGTAATCTCCGTCATGGGCGCTGAAGCTGCGGTAGTACCATCGATCTCTTCAACTTCCTCAGTAATTCCCTTTTTATTTAGTGCAAGCAGGGCCGTCGACGATATGTTTTGCTTCTTCTGAAAGCCGCGTTTGTCTTGAAATTTATTTTCGCTGCCGCAATGTGCAACTAGTGCTAAAAGCGCTTCAGTTTGAGTAGTAGATCTTTTCGCGGCTTCAAAGGCCCCGTCGAGATCTGCTAATGACTCCGATGAGAGGCGTATAAGTTTTCTTCGTTTTGCACGTGCAACCTTTTTCAATTCCTCTTCAAGCAATGCCCACCCTTCTTCCAATGCTTTTTGCACTAAAGGCATGGGTTGCTTTACTTGGCAATATTCGCGTACCTCGTCGAGCGTGAGCTTC